>ERZ791858.15-NODE-15-length-225542-cov-10.191231_pt1 | contig 225542 bp, 203 predicted proteins | sample MGYA00510284_ERZ791858 | MGnify/ENA primary metagenome ERZ791858 (study PRJEB30046, sample SAMN00792077) | human gut metagenome | study: EMG produced TPA metagenomics assembly of the A metagenome-wide association study of gut microbiota in type 2... | reverse complement strand
AGAAGATGTGGGGAAGAGTGCAGCGGAAGATGCTGGGAAAGTTGTTGAGAGTGGTTTAAACTCTCCATCTGAATGTAATATATCATCGAAACAATTTGGTAAGAAATGGGGAAAACATAAAACAGATTATCCTGATTTGAGTATGGATGAATATAAAAATTTAATAGATGATGTATTTAAAAGTCCAGATAAGATAATTCAAGATGTTGAGAATAATGAGTTTTTGTATTTAAAAGGAAATAATCTGTTAAGAGTTACAAATAATGGAGAGTTTGTAAGTTTATATCCTGGAGCAGAATCTAGTAGGGTGCTTTCAGCTATTGAAAAAGGAGGGACTATATGGCCGAAGTAATAGAAATTAATTTGATATGTGAGGATGTACTAAGTTATGAAATTCTATTTTCGTTTATCCATAAACAAGCTGAAATAGACTATAGTAGTAGGGTTATTGAAGTAATGGATAATTGGGAATATGAGAATTCTTATGTTGTTAATTCAAAAGAGGATTTAAACAACATGATTAATACTAAAATTGTGTGTATTACAGAAAAAGCCAATGAAGGTTATGTAGGATTGAATATTGAAAAAGTTGAAGACAAGTTTTGCTACACTATTTGGTTTAATCTGGAAAAATATGAATCTGTAAGTGATTATTATCAGTTGATTAAAGCGTTTATTACATTTGTGAAACAAAGAATAGTTAATAAATTTACGCTTTGTGCAATTGGTAAGGAGGTTGTTTTTGAGTTTCAAGGTGACTATAACACACTTTTGAATAATTCCCACAATATAGATATCTGGATTTATGTAGATGCTTTGTTTGACTTTGAAAAAGACACTTATGATTCTAATTTAATAAATTATGAATTAATTAAATTAGATGATTACGAGATGTTAAGAAAGAAGCACATTGATATAGACCTTAGTAATTAAAAATGTTCTACAAATAAGAGGTGATTACTGTGTTAATAGTAAACTGTCGAAAGCCCCAAGAGGGATTGATGGAGTAACAGAGGGAGCCGGAAATGTAGCGGAATATGAGGGGAAGATTGTTGAGGGTGGTACAGATGTACTTGATGAGATTAAAAGAGTTGACGAAATAAAGGTTGAATTTAATTATAATTCAAAATATGATGAAGCTGAGTTTGCCCGACAATTAGCAGATCAGCAAAAGGGTATGAATGAATTGACAGTTCGGGAATATCTCGATAATCGTCAAAAGTACATTGAACAAGGACGTGCAATAGAAAGCAATGCGGCACAGCAGGCAGCAAGAGAAAAGGCATTTGTAGATAAAGTGGACGAATTGCAAGATGCAGGATTATCTTTAAAAGAAGCAGAAGAACAGGCTGAAAAATGGTTGGATACGCAGGCAGCTGTACACAACCCCGATCAAGTGGCTGGTGGATATGCAAGTAATGTCGGTGGTGTTGGAGATAAAGGTGTTAACTCTTCAATCGGTTCACAGTGGCGTTACAGAATTGATGATGTTGATGCACAAATAAAAAAATGGCAGAGAGTATGTTTGAAGCAGAGAAAAATTCAACATATCTTAATGTAAAGCTGGTATATAAAGGAGACTAATATGTTGCAAATTGAAAAAGGTCAAGATATAAAACAGGAAGTACTTCAAAGATATAAAACAATATTACCTGATGAATTAATAAAAATATGGGAAGATAATGGATTGGCAACATTGATGGGTGGATATCTAAAAGTAGTAAATCCAGAAGATTATCAGGAGCTGCTTAAGGAAACATATTTTAGAGGAAATATTTCGGTTCCGATACTAGTGACAGCTTTTGGGGATATAGTAACATTTGAAGAAGGCCAATATATTGGTATAGTGAAGTACAAAAATGGTAATTTCGTCATGCTCGTAAAAAATTTTAAACGTTTTATACAAAACCTTGGAGATGACTATTTTATAGAAAAGTATTTTCAGATACCCCAGTATATAGAAGCAGTAAATAAATTAGGTAAACTGGAGCAGGATGAGTGTTTTGGTTATGTGCCATTATTGGGATTAGGTGGTAGCGAAAAGGTTCAAAATCTGAAAAAAGTAAAAATTAGAGAATACATTGAATTAATATCACAGCTGGTGGGAAAAATCGGAATGTAGTAATGTTTATAAAAGAAAAATAGCTCGAAATGAGTATTTGAACTAGATGAGTTGGGGAAATGGTGGTGGAACACAATATGATTTAATTGGGCAAGAATTGGTAATTTTAAGAATGAGAGGCGTTTGGAGGGAAAAATAAATGTATCAATACGATAAGAAACATATTGAAATCAACGGAAATATTTATGACTTTGACTTTGATATTCGAACTGTAATTCAATATAAGGAAAGGTTTATAGTATTACTTGTGATTCCATTTAATAAAACGGAGATTAATAACATTTACTGTTTGGATGCTCAGGCAAGATTAATTTGGCAATCAGAGGATTTATCTATTCGATATCCGGCGTTAAAAAATCTTCTCCCTTATGAGCAGATGGGAATAAAAGATGATACTATTTTTGCGTCAGATTTCTATGGACGTAATTATAAAATTAATGTAGATAGTGGGAAGATAGAGGAATTTGATGTTGTTAAGTAACAAAAGTAGGGACTGTCTTGCAGAGAAAAGAGAATGGCATTGTAATGTGTAAGACAAAGGAGACTAATATGTTGCAAATTGAAAAAGGTCAAGATATAAAACAGGAAGTACTTCAAAGATATAAAACAATATTACCTGATGAATTAATAAAAATATGGGAAGATAATGGATTGGCAACATTGATGGGAGGATATCTAAAATTTGCATCAAGTATCATACGTCACCATATATTGGATTTGATGTATGGTCAGATGAGGAAGATGTGGATTTATTTTATCAGATTGAACAATCGTATAAAAATATTGAATATTATAAAAAATTTACAAAGTAAAAATCATTCAAAAGCACAGCAGTAATAGTCGCCAAAGAAGGCATCTCAATGGGAGCCGGAGCCGGAGCGCAGAAGATAACCACAGATGTGACAGGAAATAATACAGCAGGAATGGTTGCCGGTATGGTTGCAAGTGGAGTGACAGCAAAGGGGCTGAATGGATATGTTGACCCAAGAAATATTCCCCCAAGTGTTATTGAAGATGCTATTTCATCTACTAAAGGAATTCCTGGAAATAGACCTGATACATTTATTCACGAAACAGCAGATGTTAAAATTGTTATTAACTCTGCAGGCAAAGTTATTACAGTCATACCAAAATGATAGGAGAATTAGAAAATGTATATAAAATATGATGAATCTGAGCTTTTTGAATTTTTTGAATGTGAGCCAGTACCTGTTGGAGATGATGATGCGGGAGACTTGATTTTTACGTATAGTGATAATGAATTTAAATTGATTTTATTTTTATCAACATATGAAATGTATGTGAATATATCTATTACGTACAAAGACAATATAGTCTATAGTCAAAAGTATAGTAATGTATTGGAGATTAATCAGATAGAGCGGCAAAATATTAAAATTGTACTGAAGGATGGAAATACCCTTATACTAAAGAAGAATCCTCAAATTGGGGTAATCGCTGAATAAAGAACGATTTTAAGAGCATATTCAGTAAACTATAATTGCTATTGTATCTAAGGTGTCTTATATTATTGATGATTTAAGAAGCATCTAAAAAGACTAATTAAATGATTAACCCCAAAATAAATTTACAATATTTTGGGGTTATGATTTAGTATTAAAAGCGGTAATTTCGATTTAAATATTGCTTCAGAAGGCGAGTGTGTGAAACTTTTTCTGTAAATAGCTAATAACAGCAAGGTCTTCTATGGTAAAATATAAATCATAGGAGGCCTTTTATTATGGCAAGAAGAGAAAAGAAACCTGTACACAAAGTAGTAATGACAGAAGGAAAGCGAAACATCATTCAGCAACTTCTTCAGGAGTATGATATTGAAACCGCTGAAGATATCCAGGATGCGCTTAAGGATCTGCTTGGCGGCACCATCAAAGAGATGATGGAAGCAGAAATGGATGATCATCTTGGCTACCAGAAATCTGAACGATCTGATAGCGATGATTACCGCAATGGATATAAATCAAAGCGTGTAAACAGTAGCTATGGCAGCATGGATATCGATGTTCCACAGGACCGTAAATCAACATTTGAGCCACAGATTGTAAAGAAACGTCAGAAGGATATTTCTGATATCGATCAGAAGATTATTTCTATGTATGCAAAAGGAATGACAACCCGGCAAATATCCCAAACCATCGAAGATATCTACGGTTTCGAGACATCAGAAGGCTTTATTTCAGATGTTACAGATAAAATTCTGCCTCAGATCGAAGACTGGCAAAATCGACCGCTGGATGAGGTATATCCAATCCTCTATATTGCATATACAGAATTACTTAATTAGGAGGAATATATGTCAAGAGAAGCAATTTTGGAAATAAACTGTAGTAGATATTCTGAAAGGATTATAGATGTAATAAATCTATTTAATGAATCAGGGTGGAAGTATTATGATTTGGAAAATAATATTGAATATTTGCCGTTAGGAGATGAGGATGAGTTTGATTGGCAGAAAAAAATTCTTTCAGATAGCGAACTACAAGAAATAATTAATAATAAGCAGGACAAATTCGAACTAGTAGGTCTTAATTTGTATTATGAAAATTCTGATGTGGGGATAACATTAATGGCTAAAAATACTAAAGAAATAATAATTGATTTAAATATTAATAGAAAAACAGTTGAGAATAATAGGGAATCAATTACAGATATCGGATGGTACTTTAATAATATAATACAAAGCTTTTTCGAAAGAGGATGTCCTATTGATAGTATTAAGTTTGAAGAATATGTGGATTAAATCTATTATGGTTATACTTTCGTACATCCAACAACCTACAAAAGTTTATTATCAATTTGAGGGAATTCCGAGTCAGGAAGTACTTGATAAATTATACGAGTATAGCGAGAGATATGGGGTTGAGGTAATAATAGATGGCATTATAATTAGTAAAATGGAGATAATGTGATGAATGAACAATGGTTTTTATTGGGTGATATACATGGCAGTGCACAGCCGGTTCACTATTTTTATCAAAAAAATAAGGAAAGATTGAGTTTGGATTCATCAGAAAACTATATGATTCTGCTTGGTGATGTTGGTGCAAATTTTGCTCTCACTGGTCAGAGAGATCATAAATTCAAATCAGAGCTTTCAAAACTGCCATTTACCTTTATATGTCTAAGAGGAAATCATGAAGCCAGAGTAAAAACGGTTATGGACAAAAATCCTGATGGATGGGAAACAATATCAAAATATGATGGTTCCATATTTGTTGAGAAAGAATTCCCTCACATTGAGTATTTAGCAGACGGACCGGCAGTATATAATTTTAAGTCTTATAAAACTTTATCTCTGCCCGGTGCTTACAGCGTGGACAAGTACTATCGTCTAGCCAGACATTTGACGTGGTATAAGGATGAGCAATTAGATGAAAAAGAAATGGAACTCGGAAGGAATTTGTGCAGAAATGAGGCACCGTTTGATTTAGTACTTTCGCATACATGCCCATATCTATATGAACCAACCGATTTGTTTCTTGCAGGACTTGATCAGAGCACGGTTGATTCAACCATGGAAAGGTATCTCGGCGAGATAGAATTTAATTTGGATTATAAGAGATGGGCCTTTGGACATTTTCATGCCGACCGGCTGTATCCATGGGCTGATGGCAGACAGATGCTGATGTTATTCAACGAAAATGTTGTAAATCTGGATAAATTTATGAATATGACCGAAAAACAGTCATTTAAAGATATTATCGCATAAAAGAGAAAATTTGACACAAAAGCCTAAACCGCATCAATTCTTTGCAGGAGCTTTATTCGTAAACACCATCCTTCTTCCAGCATTGTTTTATATGGAAGCTCCAAAATTGGCTATTGTCATAAAGTAAATATTGATTGAGAAATTAGTGTAAAGAGGTTATAATTAAATCAAGAAATGATAATTTTTGTAAGGTAATGAGGAAAGGCGGTGTATCACATGACTATGTTACAGGAGCAGGCTGTTCGGATGATTCAGGATATGTCCGATGATAATGTAGGTTTTTTACTCGAAGTGATTCAACGATTAATACCAAAGAAAACATATACCAGTGTTATTTATCCGTCTCAGAAATCCGATGAAAAAATGCATGCGTTTAAAGAACTGGTGGCGACAAGATATGAAGTAAAAAAATATTTGCCGGATGACTTTGATCCGGATGCAGAGTTGGAAGCTTCTGTGATATCAGCTATAGAACCGGATGAGTGGCTGAAAAAAATTAACTAAAAGAGATTATTGACATGGTTTAAGATATCAATTAAATAACATAATTGAGGCACGGAGTATTAATTCCGTGCCTCAATTGTTTTATCCGGATTACCTTTCTGTTGTAAAATAAAGGGCGTTATTTCAGTGCAGATATAATTTTGAAATATGGCTTGAAAAGGCTGTAATATTTCAGACCATCTGTCTCACCGTAGCTCTTTGTGATGGCAGATCTTATGCCATTTAGATTTTTTGTTTTATTCTTGTTTTTTTCAAGAAAATCAACGAAATTTCCGGGATCATTAATATCACTGTGTGCGAAAATTATACCTGTAAAACGCTCTACCTTCTTTTTACGCGTGAGCTTTTCAGGCGTAAAAGAGTAGGATTTGTCTTTTATGGTTTTATAAATTGTCTGACCCTGTTTCATACCATAAACATGAACCAGCGTCTCATGAAGCTTGAGCAGATTGTCTTTTCCCATGCAGTTTAGGAAAGAATCTACCTCAAAATGGTCGAAGTCTTCGGATACTGCCGATACTTCAGAAATATCTGATGTATCAATGCTGTCTGTTGAGGATTTAGCCTCATCTGCTTCGTTTTTATTTGAGCTGTTACCAGAACCGTTATGAGGTGTCTGTTCGTCAGTGAATGGTAAGTCATTATTAGTCATAAGCTTATCACTTGACGGTAAGTCATCGTTAGTTGCAAGCTCATCACCTAACGGTTCACTGTCTGTATAGCTGCTATGATTGCCATCGATAAGTTCATTCAGATTGTAAGACTTTGCGGTGATAGCATCGGTATCAGTATCGGTATTGATATTGGTATTGTTATTGACGTTATCTTCCTTGGATGGAATATCTGCTACTACCTGATACTTGATGTTTTTTCTTCGCTGGACAGCCTGTTTGCAGAAATTTACATTGAATCTGCGTACAGCGAATCCCTTATCTTTCCAGAACCTTACAGCAGGGTCATAGCCTGTGTCATTGCTCATTATGATGTACTCATCAGCACATGAGGCTGCTGATACATCTGCTGTGTTTGCAACGATATGAGTAGCTGAAGAATTATCATTATACGGCTTTGTGTTATCTTGTATTTCAGTGTTGCCTGATGCATGTTCACATGTGCTTTCACTGAGGGAATCGTTGTGTCCCATCAGATAACCCATATAGGATACCAGCTGAAAATCGAGGGCATTCGTTCCCTCATAGCATTCCTCAAATCGTACATTAATACTGTTGTTTTCCATAAGCCTGATGACTGACATGTATGACATGTGAGGTGATTTTTTTGTGTAAAAAACTACGATTTCGTCGTCCTCATCTGCCATATCAAACAGCATCAGCCAGTTGTCGTTGACATTTTCGCTGTCTACTAAAAAGTGTCTGATAATAATCACCATTAATCCGGACAAAAGTATTGTAACATGAGTTTGAAATAATGGCAAATAAACATGATTTTTAGAAATCTTAGAAATGTTAACAATACAAAGTGCGCAACATATGATATAATTTTTATATGATATGAGGATGAGGGGGAGAAAATGAGAGGCAAAGAAATAAATAAACCGATGCTTGAAATCTGCTGTGGCAGCTTTTCGGATGTGAAAACAGCATATGAAAATGGTGCAGACAGGGTTGAACTGAACAGTGCCCTATATATGGGTGGGCTGACACCTACACTCGCCAATTTAATATATGCAAAGGAGAACTGCAATATACCGGTAGTGGCAATGGTCCGTCCAAGGGGCGGCGGATTTAGCTATTCGGATGAAGAATACGACACTATGCTTATGGATGCAAAAATTCTTTTAGAACATGGAGCAGATGGTATTGCGTTTGGATTTCTGACAGAGGAAAAAATGCTTGATGAAAAGCGTACGAAGGAAATGATAGAGCTCATTCATGAGTATGGCAGGACGGCTGTGTTTCACCGCGCCTTTGACTGCATAGATAATCAGGACAGTGCAGCGGAGAAGCTTATTAGGCTTGGCGCAGATCGTATCCTCACAAGCGGTGGAGCAGTAAATGTATGGGATGGCAGAAAACAGCTTAAGCATCTTCAAAATCAATATGGAAAGTATATTACGATTCTGGCAGGAAGCGGCGTGAATGATACCAATGCGAGAGAGCTTATCGAATACACGGGTATTACGCAGGTGCACAGTTCGTGTGGCTCATGGAAGTGTGATGTGACAGCAGCGGGTAATGCAGTAGATTTCTCGTATGATGAAGCGATGAAGAACTGCTATCAGTGTGCAGATGCAGGTAAGGTTAGGAAGCTTGCGGAAGAGGTAAGTGGAGTGTAAATTATTTGATTTTGTGATACAATCCTATTATTAGGATAGTGATACAGAAGATTTTATAAACACATATATGAAAAATAATAAAAAAGAAAAGGTAGGTGACTTATAATGAGTATAGTTTGTTTTCATAATCCGGATGAGGAAAATGGATACCTCAGTAACTGGTATTTAAGTGAGTTTGAATGTGATGGAATAAGATTTTCATCGATGGAACAGTACATGATGTATCAAAAAGCAAATTGTTTTGGGGATACAAAAATAGCGGAAAAGATTCTTGAAACTACAGATGTTGCACAAATTAAGGCTTTGGGAAGAAAGGTTTCAAATTATAATGAAACAATCTGGAATGGAAAGCGACAGATTCTTGTTTACAATGGACTTTGTGCAAAATTTCAAAATCCAGAATTGAAAGCCAAATTAAAAGCTACAGGAGATGCCGTTTTAGCGGAATGTGCTGTGAGGGACTGCATATGGGGAATTGGATTGTCGATGACGGATCCTAAAAGACTTGAAATGGAAAAGTGGAGAGGACAGAATCTGCTCGGCTTTGCACTTATGATTGTGAGAGATGAAATATAAAAATTAATCCCATCCTGAACATGGTTCGGTGGTGAAAACTGTATAGCTGAACAGCAAGTAGAGTCATAGAAGGTAGAGCCTATAAAAATAAATATATACAACTGTATGCTTTTTATATATAGTAAATTTTATGTGAATTTGAAATTTCGGTTGTGTTTGAAAATACTGGCATGTTTGCTTCTTTTTCAATGCTCTTTGTGGTATAATAAGAGTATCGAAAAAGGAGCAGAAAACACATGGCAGTAAGTGCAAGAGATTCAAAACTTCTTGAGCAGATACAGAATCTTCTGGCACAGGTCGATTATCTTACAAAGAAACTGTTCGGCACATCAAGTGAAAAGATGAAAGATGTGGAAGGTCAGCTGAATCTTTTTGATAAAGCTGATGTTGATCTTAAGGCACCTGTTATTAAGGTTTCTGAGCATACACGCAAGAAAAACGTACTCTTGAGGAGCTTTTTAAAGGTGCGGTTCCAAAAGGGAAGCAGTATGATTACAGCAATCCGGCAGTACAGGGAGTCCAGTTCTGTTCAAAGCTTTTTGAGTACGAGCGCAGATTACGGAACAAGAAGCACACATTTGAGCAGAGAAAAGCCTATCGTCTTGAAAAAGAAAAACCTATACTCGATGCGTTCTGGAACTGGCTTGACGAACAGAAGCCACGTAAGGGAAGCCGTTTCGAGACAGCGGTGAAGTATGCCCAAAACCGGAAAGACATGTTGATGACATATCTTTTGGAGCATCGTCCAAGTGAAGATATGTTAGATGTACAGCTTGAGGCTTTGACTCCGTGGAGTAAAGAAGTTCAAAATGTTTGCAAAAACTAAATTGTAGTAAAACGCTTGCATCTAGCAAAAATGATGCAAGCGTTAATTAAGATCTAGCGTTGGAATATTGAGCGCTTACAGTATAGGGAGTGTCATAGAGAATATCAAGGCAAATTCTAATTGTGTTAGCTTGCATAAGAAGACGGATGTTAATATATTAGATATAATATTTTGTAGATATAAAAAACAGAAGGAGTATTACAAAATGAATCTGCTAAACCTTCCGGTAGGCGTTTCTGATTTTGCAGAAATCAGAAATAATAATTACTATTATATAGATAAGTCAGGACTTATTGAGGAACTTCTTGAGTCAACAGGCACAAAAGTGACTCTGATTACCCGTCCAAGACGATTTGGAAAAACACTCGCGATGAGCATGCTTGAGAATTTCTTTGACATACAAAAAGATAGTAAGCGAATGTTTGAGGAACTTGAGATCTCTAAGAGGCAGGATTTATGTGCTGAATGGCTGAATCAATGGCCTACTGTATTTATTTCATTTAGGCAGGTAGATGGTTTGGATTTTGCTGGTGCATATGGCATGCTTACAATGGTACTTGCTGATTTATACAACAAGTACTTGTATTTGCTTGATGATGATAGGATAACAGAATTTCAAAGAAAGATATTTACCAATATTGCTAATGGTCATGGCTCTGAAAAAGAAGTAAAAAATAGTCTTATTCTCCTGACTTCGATAATGCAGCAACATTATGGCAAGCCGGTAATTCTCCTCATTGATGAGTATGATGTTCCTGTGGCAAAAGCAAATAGTCATGGTTACTATAATGAGATGCTTGATGTTATGAAAGGCTTGATGCAGGCATTGAAAGATAACCAGTCGCTTCGTTTTGCTGTTATAACAGGATGCTTAAAAATCGCCAAGGAAAGCATTTTTACAGGAACTAACAATTTTGTATCGGATTCTATTACGGATTCAAGGCTGAATGAGTATTTTGGCTTTGTTCAGAGCGAAGTTGATCGTATTATCATAGATGCAGCTATAGAGGATAAAGCGGGAAGTATCAAGGAATGGTATGATGGATATCATTTCGGTAAGTTTGATGTCTATTGTCCCTGGGATGTTATGAATTATCTTTTGGAATTACAGCGAAATCCAAATGCAAAACCTGTAAGTTATTGGAAGAATACGAGCGACAATGCAATCATTCGCTCTTTTATTGATTACGCAGGAAACAATATTACTAAGAAGCTGGAAACTTTAATGGCTGGTGGTTGCATAATTCAGAGAATTGATGAGAGCCTGACATATGATTATATTCATTCGTCGGAGGATAATCTTTGGAGTATGCTCTATCTGACTGGGTACCTGACAAAGGTAAGTGATGACTATTATGATGGGGAGCTCCAAAACGGAGAACTTGCTCTTATGATTCCAAATGCTGAGATTAAAGAGATTTTTGAAACTACCGTAATCAATTGGTTTGATGACAGTGCAAAAAAATGGAATCGCAATGAGCTTTTTGATGCTGTTTGGAGTGGTGATAGCGAGAAGCTCACAAGTGAGATGACCACACTTTTGCGGAAGACAATAAGTTATCATGATTATAAAGAGGACTTCTATCATGCTTTTCTTGCCGGCATTTTTACCGGTGCGGGTTATATGGTGGAGTCTAATAAGGAGCATGGTGAGGGACGAAGCGATGTGGTTGTATATGATTCTGTAAATGGTCGTGTAGCAATTTTTGAAGCAAAATACACCAAGAGTCTCAATAGTATGGAATGTGAATGTAATAATGCTCTGCAGCAGATTGACGATAGGATGTATGCAAAAGAGTATGAGGACGATTATGACCAGATTCTTTGCTATGGTATATCTTTTTTCAAGAAGCGTTGCATGGTAAAGAAGAAGTAGCTGATTTTTTGAGGGGGAACATCATGACGAAAGATAATATAGTATTACCATACAAATTGGAACAGCATTTAACTGAGATATGCAAGGAAAATCCAACGTATATTAATTTGTTATCAGTTTGGAACATTAATAAGAAGATGTGTCAGGATGCCTTATCAACGGTAGTTATAAATTATCCTCATTATACCAGACATGATGTATCACATTGTGAGGCTATTATTACAAATATTGAAATGCTTTTGGGAGAGGAGGCTATTCGTCTATTATCGCCTACTGATACATGGCTCTTATTGCATGCGGCATATTTGCACGATATTGGTATGGTCATAGAGTGTAAGCGTATAGAGGATAACTGGGAATCAAAAGAGTTTCAGGATTATCTTCATGCAGCAGAGAATTCATTAGATGATAGTTTGGCTGAAAATGCAAAGCTGATCAATTCATTTGAAGAGAAAAGGGATAAAGGAAAATCTGTTTTGGCATGGCCTGTAAGAGTAAGATACGCGGTAACTCTGTTAATTGCAGATTATTATAGAAAAGAGCATGCTGTAGACTCACGTTCATATCTGGAAGACATGGGGAATGCTTTTAACATTGATTTAGGATATAACGGATTGATACAACAGAGACTGATAAATCTTTTGGCAGATATTGCTTATTTACATACAGAATCGAATGATAAGCTCCTTGAGCTGGACTATAGGACAAATGGATTCAATGCAGATTATGCACATCCCAGATTCTTGGCACAGATGCTTCGTATGGGAGATTTACTTGACGCAGATAATAATAGATTTAATGCAAGTAATGAGATAGTGTTTGGAGAGATACCGGAATCGTCAAGAAATCATTGGGAAAAGCATATGTCGGCGAGACATATTTTGATCACACCCGATATTATAGAATATAGAGCAGATTGTGGTAAACCGGAGGTATACAGAGAGACCAGAAATTTCCTGTCATGGCTTAAGACAGAGGTGGAATTTTGGGCGCTAAATTGGAAGAATATCATGCCGGAAAATATAAAGGGAAGTGCTCCTAAGCTGGGAAAGTGTGAATTACTCCTTGATGGAGTTCCTGACATACAAGGACTCTCCGATTTACAGTTTTCAATTTCTACAGAAAAAGCTTTTGAAGTAATCGAAGGTGCCAATATTTATGAAGACAAATTTGTGTTTTTAAGAGAAGTTATTCAAAATGCATTGGATGCATGTAAAATCCAAATGTGGAGAGATATCTCCGAAAACAGATATAGAAGTTGGATAGCGAAGGAGTCTGTTAACAATCTGCAGCCATTTCAGATAAAAAATGATGTGTTTGAAAATTATGGTGTTGACGTAATATTGCGTAAATATGATGAGAATCATTTTAAAGTTATTATCAGTGATAATGGGATAGGAATTTCTGCAGAGCAATTCAAGAAGATCTGTAATGTTGGAGTGAGTTATTCAGGTGATAAGAAGCGTAGCGAGGAAGTAGAAAATATGCCATTATGGCTTAGACCGACAGCTGGATTTGGAATAGGTCTGCAATCTATTTTTTTGATAGCCGATGAGTTTGAAATATATTCAAAGGCAGCCGGCAATGATGGCATATATGCAAAGGTAACCTCGCGAAGAAAAAACGGCTATGTGCAGATATCAAAATCGGATGTACGTAATGAACAGGGAACAGAGATACATGTTGTTCTTCCGAGTGATATGACTTTTTCATATGGATTTTCAGGCAATACAGCAGAGTTTATATCAGAGCAGTTTGATCCTTTCTCAGGCGAAAAGCAGATGCTGTATTATATGAAAATATGGGATGTATTATGTGGTACTATAGAAAATACGTTATTTCCGATCAAGCTATTCTTTGAAGATAAACAGATGGCTATAATAAAGTCTCAGAAATTTGATAAATTGGAAAAATGTTCAGATGATGGACGCTATTATTATAATATGGGCGATGATTATCAAATGAGTATTTGGGATTGCAAGACAAATTCGAGTATGAGTATTTATTTGCGGGAGAGATACGAGAGATATAATAATCAGCTTTATTTTAAGGGGATGCAGCTAAAAAATGCACCATATATGGTTAGTAAAGGAATATGGTATGCCATGGACTTATATGGTTTAGATACCAAAAAGACTTTAACGCTGGATAGGAAGAACCTCCGAAAAGGGCAAATGAAAATAGTTGATGAAATATTGGATGATGCTGTTCAGTTTTATTTCAGTATTATCAAAGAGGCTGTTTTTTCGTCAAAAACGGAGAAGTCAGATAAAGAATGTGGGCAGATATATACTTTTTGGTGCATTGCATCGTTGGAAGATAAAATGGATTTGCTGAGTAGATATAGTGATATATTTAGCCTTATTAATGTTAGTGTAGAAGTGATGAAAAAAGCAGGTAATAGTTTTCAGCATACAGAAATAGATTATAAAGATATTATTCATAATCTTGATAAAACAGCAGTAGTAGATAATATAGATGATTATACAGATCATAATGGTATGCAGGAGAAATTAGAGATTGAAAATATTATAGATTTATTGAATACACATGCAAATGATATTCCATTTGAAATTGTTATAATAGACAAGGCATTTAGAGAAGTGCTAATCAAATCAATGGAAGATAGAATTATGCTGATTCCAAATGATTCAAGTAATAATAAATTCATGTATTTAATTTCTTACAGAATCAATACGGATGAGCTGCCAACAGATGCTGGACAAAGCACTAAGAGGTATTTGTTAGAGGCTTTGTTAAAGAGCGATGATGGATATCATTATCACGATGGTACATTGCGTGGATGTATTCCTGCCTTAAAAGGATATGACACTATAAGCACTAGTATGATACCATTTGGAATAAGAATCGAATATTTTGGCAAAAAAGGGAATGTAATTTCTCCGGTCACAACAGCTCAATGGCAAAAGTACAAGCATCTTGATAAGAAGGAATTTGTGAATGCTATAGTTTCAAGTATTGAGTTTGATAATTTGATTAAACATGTATCGGATCATCCGATTAATGAAAAATCATATACACAGGAGCAGATTTGGGCAGGTTATATTGATTTTATCGGAGAATTATATGATGTAGGAAGTGATGCAGAAATTTAAGTAAAACTAGTTTGTCCCCAACAACCAAATCTATTTGACATTTTTGGTACACAGGAATAAAATAATATAAGAAGATTTGGACTTGAATAATACATATACAATTAAATACCGGATTGTGTTATAATATGTCTGTCGGCAGATTCGTCGGCAGACTTTTTTTAAGGAGAGTAAAATGAGAGTATTAACAGATTTAGAGCCAAAGAACGTTTTTTCGTTTTTCGAGGATATATGCAGTATTCCTCATCCATCATACAAGGAAGAGAAAATCAGTAATTATCTGGTGGAGTTTGCAAAGGCAAGAGGCCTTGAGCATTACCAGGATGAGCTTCACAATGTGATAATCATAAAGGAAGCATCAGAAGGATACGAGGATGTGGAGCCAATCATACTGCAGGGGCACATGGATATGGTTTGCGAGAAGGCACCTGACTGTGATAAGAATATGGACGAGGAAGGTCTGGACCTTTTGATAGATGGTGATTTTATCTCGGCAAAGGGCACTACACTCGGTGGAGATGACGGTATCGCGGTGGCATATGCGCTTGCTATTTTGGACGATGACAGCCTGTCACATCCACGCCTTGAGTTTGTATGCACTGTATGCGAGGAGGTCGGCATGGAGGGTGCTACAGGCATCGATGTGTCTATGCTTAAGGGAAAGAAGCTTCTTAATATGGACAGCGAGGAGGAGGGCGTGATGCTCGCAAGCTGCGCCGGTGGATGCAGAGCAGATGTGAAGCTGCCTGTAGAGAGAGAGACTGTGAGCGGAACAAAGCTCACTGTGAGCTTATCAGGTCTCACCGGCGGACACTCAGGCTCAGAGATTGATAAGGGAAGGGGCAATGCCAATACTCTTATGTCCAGACTGCTTCGCGACGCATCGGCACCTGTAGCTATAGCTTCTATAGAGGGCGGCAGAAAGGATAATGCCATTCCAAGAGAGTGTACTGCACAGATTATTGTAGCACCTGATGAGGCTGCGGCAGTGAAGGCTTCGATAGAACAGGCAGCAGCTGAGATTGCGGAGGAGTTTAAGGCATCTGATCCTGACCTTAAGCTTACTGTGTCAGAGGAGACTGACTGCAGTGAGTCAGCTATAAGTGCAAAGGACAGCGCAAGGGTTATCGCACTTATCGAGGCACTGCCAAACGGCATCATCAGAATGAGCCGGGAAATCGATAAGCTTGTTGAGACCTCGCTTAATCTGGGAGTTTTAAAATCAGACGATGCTGCTGTCACTTTAAGATACGCAGTCAGAAGCTCTGTCGGTGTGGCTAAAAAAAGCCTTAAGAACCAGCTTGTATGCATAGCAGGCGCTTTTGCGGCAGAGGTTACATTTGAGGGCGATTATCCTGCATGGGAGTACAAGAAGGATTCAAAGCTCCGCGAGGATATGGTACGGATTTTTGAGGAGATGTATGGCAAAAAGCCTACAGTTGAGGCTATTCACGCCGGTGTCGAGTGCGGACTTTTAAGCGGCAAGATTGAAGGACTCGACTGCATATCAATGGGGCCTGACATGTATGATATCCATACGACTGAGGAGAGGCTTTCCATATCCTCTGCAAAGAGGTCATATGAGTATATACTCAGAGTGATTGCGTGCAAATAAATATTTATTCAAGGCTTTTGATAAAGGAAAGAGGTGTCATATGATACCTCTTTTTAAATGCCCTGTGAAAATAGCTCAGATTGTGAAATCCGACAGACAGTGAGACATCTAAAATTGAGGTGTTGCCGCGCTCGAACTGTTCCACAGATTTTTCAAGACGCACATTGTTGATATACTGCACGCAGGTCATGTTCATGTGTTTTTTGAAGAAACGCATGAAGTGGTATTCACTGAAATAGCAAAGCCCGGCAAGCTCTGAAACCTGGATGCTTTCGGCATAGTGCACCTCGATGTAATCGAGCACATTTTTGAGCTTATCGGAGGATGTGTTGACACCAAAATCAGCATTTTTTTCACTGTATTGCAGCAATAGAAATATTGCCTGAAGCAGAAATGCCTTTAGAGCCAGCTCATAGCCGAATTCCTGACCGGAGTATAGATTTGTTATGCGCATGAAGCATTTGCAAAGGGATGAATATGCCGGATGCTTCGGTGCAATCAGGTAAGGCATGGTAAACTCATGGTTGATTAGCGGAGTCAGATATCTTGAAGAGCATATATCGGTATTGTTTCCACCTAAAAAATTGATATGGAATACATACGTTTCCGAGTAAAATTCGTCGCAGTCCCTTATTGAAATGGAATGCAGCAGCAGTGGCGGGATAAAGATGATATCGCCTTCCTTTGCTTCATATTCGAGCAAATCAATCTGATAGGTGCATGAGCCCTTTGTAATCAGTGTGAGCTCTGCCTCATCGTGCCAGTGTGTAGTGATGACAGGGTAATCTGCTGCAAGTCTTGTTATATATTTCTGAACGGGGAAAAATACTTCTCCGTGCTTTGCGTTTTCTTTCTGCCCGAGGGCAGGCGGATTATTGTTTTTCATATTGTTGTTTCTCCATAGCTTTTAAAACTATACCCTTTAAAATTATAAGAGCAGTATTGTGTTATAAAATGAAAAAATATTGCAAGAATTTATACTAACCACTTTCTATAATAGCAGTATAATACATCAAGGCGAAGTGCTCAAGATGTAAATAAGTGCAAAATTTATGATTAGATAAGAGGTACACATTATGGAGAGAAAATGGTGGCATGACAAGGTGGCATATCAGATTTATCCAAAGAGCTTTCTGGATACAAACGGTGACGGAATAGGAGATTTAAGAGGTATCATTTCAAAGCTGGATTATTTAAAATCGCTTGGAATTGACATCATATGGCTGTCTCCGATATATAAATCGCCATTTGTGGATCAGGGCTATGACATATCTGATTACTATGCGATAGCTGAAGAGTTCGGTACTATGGAGGAGTTTGATGAGCTCCTTGCCGAGGCAAAGAAGCGTGATATGCACATCATCATGGATCTGGTAATAAATCACTGCTCGGATAAGCACGAATGGTTTCAAAAGGCACTTAAGGATCCGGATGGAGAGTATGCTGATTACTTTTATTTCAGAAAAGGTAAAAACGGCAATCCGCCGAGCAATTACCGCTCTTATTTTGGCGGAAGCTGCTGGGAGAAGGTGCCGGGCACGGACAAGTATTATCTGCACATGTTTGCGAAGGAGCAGCCGGATTTAAACTGGGAGAATGAAAAGCTAAGACAAAAGCTTTATGAGATGATTAACTGGTGGCTTGATAAGGGCTTGTCAGGATTTAGAATAGATGCGATAATCAATATAAAGAAAAATCTTGATTTCCCTGATTTTGAGCCGGATGCAGAGGACGGACTGGCTGCCTGCTACAAGATGGTTGAAAGTGCAGAAGGTGTCGGAGAGCTCTTAGAGGAATTAAAGAACAATACATTTAAGAAGTATGATGCATTTACGGTTGGCGAGGTATTCAATATGAAGCCTGAGGAGCTGCCGGAGTTTATCGGTGAGAATGGGCATTTTTCGACGATATTTGATTTTTGTGCACAGTGCTTAAGTGATGGAGAGCATGGCTGGTATGATGCACCGGAAATAGATTTTGATACATGGAGAAAGACCATTCTTGGTTCACAGCTTGAGACAGAAAAGTACGGCTTTAAGGCCAATATCATAGAAAATCATGATGAGCCGAGAGGTGCCTCAAGATTTTTACCAAAGCATGCTCAAAATCCTGCCGGAATAAAGATGTTAGGAACGGTCAGCGTACTGCTTCGAGGCATTCCGTTTATATACCAGGGACAGGAAATCGGTATGCAAAATGCAAAATGGAACAGTATAGATGAGTATGACGATATCAGCACAAAGGATCAGTACAAGGCAGCACTTGCAGCAGGCTTATCAAAGGAGCAGGCACTTGCAGCCTGTGGAAGGATGAGCAGGGATAATGCAAGGACACCTATGCAGTGGAGTGATGAGGCAAATGCCGGTTTTACCACAGCAAAGCCATGGCTTAAGGTTAATGAAAACTATAAGGCTATCAATGTTGCGGCGCAGGAAAAGGATCCTTCATCTGTTTTGAACTATTACAGAAGGCTTGTGGCACTTAGAAAGTCAGATGAATTTAAGGAGCTGTTCACCTACGGCAGATGTGTTCCGGCATATGAGGATACAGATGGCATCATGGCTTATTACAGAGAGGATGAAAATAAGCGAGTGCTGGTTGTGGCAAATTTTGGCAGTAAAGAGGCACAAATCAGGCTGGATGGCAGTGTGAAAAAGGTGCTTTTGTCCAACACAAATGATGCTGAAAAGAGCACTGTTTCAGTGGGAGCATCAGAGCTTAAGCTTGAAAGCTGTGAGGTTTTGGTGGTGCTTGTAAAATAGCATAATTTGATACAGCATTAAAGAAACTAGGCTGAATTTTTACAAAAAGAGACATCTAAAAGAGATAACAAAAAGAGATAACTAAAAGAGATAATAAAGAGATAAGGAGGGCATAATGAGCAAAAACAATAACGAAAAATGGTGGAAAAAGGCGGTAGTTTACCAGATTTATCCAAAGAGCTTTCAGGATTCTAACGGAGACGGCTTTGGTGATTTGCAGGGTATCATCAAAAGACTTGATTATCTTGAGACGCTTGGAATCAATGCAATATGGCTTTCGCCGGTATTCAAATCACCGCAGGCGGACAACGGTTATGACATTTCGGATTACAGGGATATTGATCCGACATTTGGCAGTCTCGATGATATGGAGGAGCTCATAAACGAGGCAAAGAAGCACAATATAAGGATTATGATGGATCTTGTCTTAAATCATTCTTCAAACGAGCACAGGTGGTTCAAGGAGGCTAAAAAGAGCAAGGACAATCCATACCATGACTACTATATTTGGAGAGACGGAGATGAAGGCGTGCCGCCAAGTGATATGAAGGCTTGTTTCGGTGGAAGCGCATGGGAATATGTGCCGGAAATCGGACAGTATTATTTCCATCAGTTTTTACCGGAGCAGCCGGATTTAAACTGGGAGAATCCAAAGGTCAGAAGAGCAATCTACGATATGATTCTCTGGTGGATGGACAAGGGAGTCGGCGGCTTCAGACTTGATGTAATCGACCAGATAGCAAAAGAGCCGGACAAGAGAATCACCATAAACGGACCAAGGCTTCAGGAATATTTTAAGGAACTGAGCAGGGAGACATTCCAGAAGGGCGATCTGATTACCGTGGGTGAGGCATGGGGCGCAGACACAGAGCGCGCAAAGCTTTACAGCAATCCGGATGGCAGCGAGTTTTCTATGGTGTTCCAGTTTGAGCACATAGGGCTTGACCAGAAGGAGGGCGGCGAGAAATGGGACCTTGCACCGCTTCCGTTTAAAAAGCTCAAAAAGATAATGGCTCACTGGCAGAATGAGCTCTACAACTGTGGCTGGAACAGTCTGTTCTGGGACAATCATGACCTGCCGCGTATCGTGTCAAGATGGGGCAATGACAGGGAGTACAGAGTGGAATCTGCAAAGATGCTTGCTATATTGCTGCACGGCATGCAGGGTACACCATACATCTATCAGGGCGAGGAGCTGGGCATGACAAATGTACAGTATGATATCGAGGATTATAAGGACTGTGAAATCATAAACATGTACCATGAGCGCCTTGAAAAAGGATACTCAAAGGATGAAATCATGAAGTCCATTTACGCAAAGGGCCGTGACAATGCAAGGACACCTATGCAGTGGGATGACTCGGCAAATGCCGGCTTCACCACAGGAACACCTTGGATAAAGGTAAATGACAATTACGACAAAATAAATGCCAAATCACAGGTGGATGACCCTGATTCAATCTTTAGCTGCTACAAGAAGCTTGTTCAGCTGAGAAAGGATTATCCGGTATTTGTTGATGGTAAATTCACACTTTTACTTGAGGATGATGAGAATATTTTTGCATACAGAAGAAAAAATGAAGAAAAAACCATGATTGTTGTGTGCAATTTCTTTGACAAGGAGATACCAATGCCGCTTGCAAAGGAGTGTGAGGGCATGGAGGTGCTGATTTCAAATTATAAGGATACCTCTGATATGTCAGTACTCAGACCTTATGAGGCCAGGATGTATATACGATAGATAAAATTGATACCGCTTGTTTTTATAAAGGTGTTTTATAAAAGCAGGCGGTATTATTGTATTTTTTAAGGATAATGTATATAATAAGTTACCGAAAAAATTCAATGGACGATGAAAGGAACCAATTCCATGTTTGATATAATAATAATAGGCAGTGGTCCGGCAGGATTGTCTGCAGCAATATATGCAAAGAGAGCCAATCTGAATGTGGCAGTAGCAGAAAAAGAATACGAGGGGACAGGCCAGATAGCCGAGAGTGGAAATGTGAACAACTATCTGGGGCTTCCCAACATAAACGGATACGACCTGGGAGAAAAATTCAGGGAGCATGCAGTGTCTCTTGATGTAGAATTTATCGAAAAAGAAGCAGTGCAGATAGAAGCAGTGCAAAATGGTGAGAAAGAAGAATCAGTGATATACAGAGTGAAATTCGATGATGACACGATAGCAGAGGCAAGAGCGCTCATCTATACCGCAGGAGCATATCCGAGAAAGGCAGGAGTGCCGGGAGAGGATGAGTATACCGGAAAGGGAGTATCTTACTGCGCAATCTGTGACGGAGCATTCTATAAAGGAAAGACAGCCGCAGTGCTGGGCGGCGGAGATACCGCTTTGGATGATGCATTGTATCTGTCCGATATATGTGAGAAGGTCTATCTGGTTCACAGAAGAGACAGCTTCCGCGGTGCACAGAGCACAGTTGAGCTCTTAAAGCAGAAAGAAAATGTAGAGCTTGTCCTAAACGAAACAGTGACAGAAATATATGGAGAAAAAAAGCCGACAGGCATAAAGCTTAAAAGTGGCAGGACACTGGATGTAGACGGAGTATTCGTGGCATATGGCTCAGTACCGCAGTCAGAGCTTATAAAGAATCTGGTGCAGCTCGATGAGAGAGGATATGTAGTGGCAGGTGAGGACGGCATCACATATGCTGCAACAAAAAATGGTGACCATGATAGAAGCGTCCAGCCGGGACTGTATGTGGCGGGAGATGTCCGTACCAAGACACTGCGTCAGGTGGTAACCGCAGTATCTGACGGAGCAAATGCCGCAACGACAGCCGCAGAGTATTTAAGGGACATTAATGGTTATAAACAAAATATATAACCACGCACAAATAATTTGTATAACTGATAGCATTGACTTTCAACCCACACGTTTGTATAATAATCTCATCAATTCCTAGTAACACAATAGACTATGTAAGAATTAACGAGAAGAAGAAAACAATGAGATTTAATACAAGCTTACTTCATGCCGGCGTGACAAAAGAGACAAATGGCTCTACACTGCCACCGGTATATCAGACAAGCGCCTTCGAGAAGGAGAGCGCGTCAGATCTGGAAAAAATATTTGAAAACAAAGCTCCGGGCTACTGTTACACAAGAGTTGCCAATCCTACGATTACAGCTTTTGAGAACAGGATAACAAAGCTCGAGGGAGGAATAGCATCGGTGGCATGCGCATCAGGCATGGCGGCACTGATGAATACCTTCTTAAATATACTAAGCAGTGGAGATGAGCTCATCTCAAGCGCCAGCCTCTACGGTGGCACAATAGATTTGTTCCATGATCTTGAGGCCTTCGGCATCACAACCAGATATGTCGAGAACAACAACTGGCAGCAGATAGAGGACAGCATCAATGAGCATACCAGACTGATTTTTGCAGAGACTATCGGTAACCCCTGTCTGGATGTGACAGATATTGAGAAGCTTGCAGAGATAGCACACGCACATGATATACCGCTTGTAGTTGACAATACCACATCGACAGCTTACCTGATACAGGTTTTAAAGCATGGAGCTGATATCGTGGTCAATTCATCTTCCAAATATATTAATGGAAGCAGCAATGCAATCAGTGGTATTCTGACAGACTCAGGTAAGTTCAAATGGGACAAGAACAGATATCCGGGGTTTGCAGATTATGTGAAGTATGGACCTATGGCATTTGTCGCAAAGCTGAGAAACAGTCTTTTCAGAAATATGGGTGCCTGTTTAGCTCCGGTGAATGCATACTTAAATATTATAGGACTTGAGACACTCGGTCTTAGAATGGAAAGAGAATGCTCTAATGCACTCGAGCTTGCGTCGTGGATAGAAAACAATTATCCTGACATAAAGGTTAATTATCCGGGGCTTGAGAGCAGCAAATGGCATGAAATAGCAAAAAAACAGCTCACAAACGGCTATGGAGCAATCCTTACAATCAGGGTTGGCAGCAAGGAAAAGGCATTTAAATTTATAGACAGCCTGACGATTCCATACACACTCAGCAATATCGGAGATACAAAGACACTTGTCATTCATCCGGGCTCCACAATCAGTCTTCACAGCACAGATAAGCAGAAGGAGGATGCAGGAGTATTTGAGGATCTTATAAGAGTCAGTGTGGGTATCGAGGATATAGATGACCTCAAGGAGGATTTTGCACAGGCTTTTTCAAATATAGCTGATTAAGCCATCATAATAAGTTATCAATGTGTATGCAAATGAGAGCGTGCATATGCATTTACATATAAAACAAAACATTAACATATTTACACAGTAAGGAGATTAAAAATGGCGGAGAAAGTTGATTACGCGGCCCTAAAAAAGGGCGGTTTCATGAGACAGAAGCAAAAGGGCTGTTTCTCGCTTAGAATTGCGGTTGTAGGAGGAAATCTTACAGCAGAAAATATCAAAACAGTAGCAGAGGTTGCTGAGAAATATGGACATGGATATGTTCATATGACATCGCGTCAGGGTATTGAGATTCCTTTTATCAAGGTTGAGGATATCAATGTGGTAAAAGAGGAACTGGCAAAGGGCGGTGTAGGAACAGGTGTCTGCGGACCAAGAGTACGTACTGTCACAGCGTGTCAGGGCTCAGAAATCTGTCCTAGCGGATGTATCGATACATACACTCTGGCTAAGGAACTTGATGAAAGATACTTCGGAAGAGAGCTTCCTCACAAGTTCAAGTTTGGTGTCACAGGCTGTCAGAACAACTGCTTAAAGGCTGAGGAAAACGATGTCGGAATCAAAGGCGGCATGACAGTAGAGTGCAGCCATGACGATTGTATCCAGTGTGGTGTATGTGTGAAGGCATGCCGCGAGGGTGCACTTTCGATGGAGGATGGCAGGATTGTCATCGACAGAGACAAATGTAACAACTGTGCGCGCTGCGTAAAGAGCTGTCCGACAGATGCATGGAAGGGAACTCCGGGATATATCGTATCGTTTGGAGGTCTTTTCGGAAACCACATCTATAAAGGAGAGCAGCTTGTTCCGATTATCCGCGACAAGGAAACTCTTTTCAGAGTGACAGATGCAGCAATTAGTTTCTTCGAGAAGCATGCAAACGGTGGTGAGCGTTTCAGACTTACTCTTCAGAGAGTGGGCGAGGAAGAGTTCAAAAAAGAGATTCAGGCAGCATACGAGGGTAAATAATTCCCATGTATAGCAGGAAATATCCGGCATGCATAAACAACAACGGTTACGGCAAAAATATAATAAATATGAGTATAGGAAGGGAGATGCAAAATGGCAGATATAGCATTCGACGATCAGGTAGATATAACTGACAAGGTTTGCCCTCTTACATTTGTAAAGGCAAAGGTAGCAATAGAGGAATTAGATGACGGTGAGGTGCTTGCAATCCGCATGAATGATGGAGAGCCGGTACAGAATGTTCCAAGAAGCATGAAGGAAGAGGGACACAAGATACTTAAGCTCGAGGACAACGAGGATGGAACATACACTCTTTACGTCAGAAAGGTTGAGGACTAATCATGGCAGCAAGAATTTCAAAGGCTGATTTCGATGAAAAAGTATTAAAAAGCAAGCTTCCGGTAATTGTTGATTTTTACTCGGATTCATGTGTGGCCTGCAAGAAGCTGGCACCGGTTCTCGGAGATATCGAGGATGATTATGAGGATAAGCTTCACGTATACAAGGTCAACACAAACTTTGACGGAGAGCTCGCTGATGAGTATGAGGTGACTGCAAACCCGACACTGCTTTTTGTAAAAGACGCAGAGGTCTTAGACAGAAAGGTCGGCGCACAAAAGCCTGCCGATTTGAAAGCATGGGTTGAAGAATTATTATAGTTTTTAGATTATTATATAAAGCAGTCTGATACAGGATAACAACACTTACAGATACCACAATCTGTGACACAGGAGGAAATAAAATGACTATCACAGTAGCAGGAGAGAAGAAGGAATATAAGGATGGACTTACATTACCGGAGCTTATCGAGCTTGAGAATGTAGATATGCCTGAGTATGTAACAGTTTCAATAAATGAGGAATTTGTTGCCACAGAGGATAAGCCAAAGACAGTGCTTAAGGATGGCGACAATGTAGAGTTCCTTTACTTCATGGGAGGTGGATGCTAATGGCAATGACTGATGAGCAGATCGAGCGCTATTCACGCCACATTATCCTTAATGAGGTGGGCGTTAAAGGTCAGAAGAAATTATTAAAGGGCAAGGTGCTTATTATCGGTGCCGGCGGACTTGGAGCTCCGGCAGCCATGTATCTTGCGGCAGCAGGAGTTGGCACAATCGGTATTGTGGATGCGGATGAGGTAGATTTATCCAACCTGCAGAGACAGATTATCCACGGAACAGCTGATGTGGGAAAAGCCAAGGTAAAGTCGGCAAAAGAGACAATGAACGCCATGAACCCGGACGTTCAGGTCAATACATACCGTATGTTTGTAGATGCGTCAAACATCAGAGAGCTTATCAGGGATTATGATTTCATCATCGATGGAACTGACAATTTCCCGGCAAAGTTCTTAATCAACGATGCATGTGTGCTTGAGAAAAAGCCGTTTTCACATGCAGGAATCATCCGTTTCAAGGGTCAGCTCATGACATATGTGCCGGGAGAGGGACCTTGCTACAGATGTGTATTCAAGAATCCGCCACCAAAGGATGCGGTGCCTACATGTAAGCAGGCAGGCGTTATCGGAGCTATGGGCGGAGTAATCGGTTCGCTTCAGGCTATGGAGGCTATCAAGTATTTAATCGGTGTTGGAGAGCTGCTCACAGGATATCTGCTTACATATGATGCACTCACCATGGAGTTCCACAAGATTAAGCTTCCAAAGGATACACACAACTGTGCAGTCTGTGGCGACCACCCGACCATTCTCGAGCCAATCGACTACGAGCAGGAGGTCTGCGAGGAGACAGCGGGCAGATTTGATGCACCTCGTACACAGGAATAAAAGGACAGTAAGGAAAGGAACGATATGAGTATCATAAGAATGAAATATCCGTTTCTGGATGAAATAGCAAAATATGCTAAAGAGCATCTGCCGGAGGAGGCGTGCGGTCTGATAGCAGGCAGTGAGGACGAAAACGGTCGTCTCATCACAAAGGTATATTACCTGACGAATACAGACCATGCCGAGGACCATTTCACAATGGATCCAAAGGAGCAGCTGGCAGCCATAAAGGACATGAGAGCAAACGGCCTTAAGCCGCTTGGCAACTGGCATTCACATCCGTCTAGCCCTTCAAGGCCATCGGATGAGGATATAAAGCTTGCATACGATCCAAATGCAAGCTACATGATAATGTCGCTTATGGCAGAAAATCCTGTAATCAACTCGTTTCATATCGAGGGTGGACAGGTCACGAAAGAGGATTTACGAATATATTCTGATGAATATTACTTCTAAATCATATGTTAATGTTTTGAGTCGCAGCGAAAGCTGCAAAGAAAAGTCAGCTTCATCGAAGATGGCTTTTCTTTTTTAGAGAAAGATGTTATTATAGCATGTATATTTAATAAAACGAAAGAGCGTTCGAAAATGAAATTAAAAACGAAGGAACTTACAACATGTGCACTTTTTGCGGCACTTATAGCAGTTGGAGCATTTATCAAGATTGATATTCCGCTTCCTATGTACACTATGCATTTTACATTACAGTGGTTCTTTGTGCTGATGGCGGGATTTCTGCTGGGGGCAAAGCTGGCATCGCTTAGCGTGATAGTATATTTGTGCATCGGACTGGTGGGAGTGCCTGTATTTGCGGCAGGCGGTGGTCCTACATACATTTTAAGACCGGGCTTTGGGTTCCTCTTAGGCTTTGAGCTTGCCGCATTTTTAATCGGAGCCATCACGGAAAAGCTTAAAAAGACCAATGCGTTTACACTCATTCTTCCGGCAACGGTCGGACTGGTGGCATATTATACAGTTGGAGCGATATACTTTTACTGCATGAAGAATTTCTATGCGGCAACACCTGTCAGCTGGGGCATAGTAATAGTAGATTACTGTCTGATAACTGTTGCACCGGACTTTATATTATGCGTATCGGCAGCAGTGTTTTCTGCTAAGCTTCGTCCTGTTTTTGAAGGAATGCTCAATGGATACAGTGTGAAGCATAAGGCAAAAAATAAAGCATAAAGCGTATAATAAAGTATAAAATAAGGCATGAAATAATATATGAAATAAAGTATGGATATGGTATTACAGGGAGATAAAAATGGCGTATTTTCCGATGTTTGTGGATATGACGGAAAGAGAGTGTCTGATCGTCGGCGGTGGAAATGTGGCATACCGCAAGGTGATCGTAATGCTGGATTTTGGCGCGAAGGTCACGGTTGTGGCAGAGGATATATGTGATGAGCTGAGAAAGCTTACAATTGATGATATTGCAAGCGAGGATAAAACGGGCTCATATAAGGCAAATAAAGAAAACAATCAGACGGACCCGGATGCAGCAGATAGAATTACGTTCATAAAAAGAAGGTTTGAACGAAAAGACTGTGACGGCATGGAAATGGTTATCGCTGCCACTGATGACAATGCTTTAAATCATGAGATTGCAGAGTATTGCAAAGCTAATGGCATCATGGTAAATGCGGTTGATCAGAAGGCTGATTGCAGCTTTATTTTTCCGTCATACATAAAGGAAAAGAATCTTGTTGCGGCATTTTCGAGCGGAGGAAACAGCCCTGTGCTGACTCAGTATCTGAAAGGCAAAGAGCAGGAGATTCTTACTCCGTTTCTTGGTGAGCTGAACGAATACATGGGACAGATCCGCGAAAAAGTAATAGCGCAATATGACACTGAAGTCGAGAGAAAGCGTGTATTTAAAGAAATATTGTGTGCAGCTATTGATAATGGAAGGATTCCGGAAATATAGTTTAAAGTAGGGTATTACAGATTTTAAGTTGTTGTTCATTTATAAATTATAAATGGAAAATGGCATGATCCGTAGGAGAGTAAAATGAGGTATTTAATAGGAACGAGAGGCTCAAAGCTTGCTCTTGTTCAGACTGATTACGTGATAGATAAGTTAAAAAGAGCATATCCGGATGATGATTTTAAGGCTGTTATCATAAAGACAACAGGCGATTTAGAGCAGAAAAAGGCACTCGATAAGATTGGCTCAAAGGGTATCTTCGTAAAGGAGATAGAGGACGAGCTTTTATCGGGAAAGATTCATATGGCAGTCCATTCCATGAAGGATATGCCTGATGAACCGGCAGCAGGGCTTACATTTGCAAAAGCATGGAAGCGTGAAGATCCAAGGGATGTTTTGGTGCTAAAAAATGCCGCTTCACTGGATGAGCTTCCTCATGGTGCCGTGATAGGAACCGGAAGCAAGCGCAGAAAGTATCAGCTTTTAAAGCTGCGCCCTGACCTTAAGGTGGTTGGCATACGCGGAAATATCGATACGAGGCTTCGTAAGCTATATGATGGTGAAATTATATATGAAGAGGTTTCCGATAATACTGTAAATAACAATGAGATAGCTAACGAAAAACAGAATAAGTATAACGAATACAGGCTGGATGGAATCGTACTTGCAGCGGCGGGAATAAAGCGTATCGGAAGAGATTCTGAGATCACACAGTACTTTTCAGAGGATGATATGATTCCGGCTCCGGCACAGGGCACACTGGCGCTTGAGCTACGTGCTGACAATGCTAAGCTGATGGCAAAGCTTGATGCTTTGTCAGATGAGAAAACCAATCTGTGCGCAGGCATTGAGAGAGAATTTTTAAAGCGAATCGGTGGAAACTGTCATCTGCCTGTGGCTGCATACTGTGATATTGTAAGTGAAAAAGACCGCGGTAATGACAGCAACAAAAATAACAGGCTAAAGCTTCTTGCGATGTTTGGCTCAGAGGATGGAAAACAGCTTGCAAGGACAGAGCAGGTATGGGATATGACATCAGACAGAAACGATATTGTGGAGCGTGCCGTGCACGATATTCGGTATAAATTAGAAATCGACTAAAAAAATATCAAGTCATAATTTTTAATCATAATAATTCAGTAGAAAAATAATTAGGAAAATCATGAGAGAAAACACAGGAAAAGTAGTATTAGTTGGAGCAGGACCGGGAGATACGGGCCTGCTCACTTTAAAAGGAGAAAAATATATAAAACAGGCGGATTGTCTGGTGTATGACAGGCTGTCATCACCAGAGTTTCTTTCAATGGTAAAGGCAGGCTGTGAGCTTATTTATGTGGGCAAGGAAAATCACAACCATGTCATGAAGCAGGATGCCATAAACGAGCTTTTGTACGAGAAATCAAAATATCATGAGCTTGTAGTCCGTTTAAAGGGCGGAGATCCGTATGTATTTGGAAGAGGCGGAGAGGAAGCTCTCTACCTGGTAGATAGAAATGTGGAGGTAGAAGTGGTACCGGGTGTCAGTTCATCGGTTGCAGCGCTTGCGGCTGCAGGAATACCTATCACACACAGAGGCATAGCAAAAGGCTTTCAGGTCATCACTGCGCACAGCAGAAAGGATGAGGAGGCAGATATAGACTATTCCCTCCTTACAGATGAGACAATCACCTGCGTATTTTTGATGGGACTTGCGCATGTAAAAAGCATTGCAGCAGGGCTTATGAAAGCAGGACGAAGATCGGATACTCCGGCAGCAGTGATATCGAACGGCACACTTGCCGCGCAACGCAAATGCATCGGAACGCTTGCAGATATCGGAGAAAAGATTGAGGAAGCAAAGCTGACATCACCGGCTATAATCGTTGTGGGAGATGTGGTTTCATTGAATGACAGGCTTGATTTCTTTGAAAAAAGACCGCTGTTTGGAAGAAAAATCACAGTACCGTATATCAAAACAAACGAATTGATAGCAAAATTACAGCAGCTTGGAGCAGACATCACACCGGTTAAAACAGGCATAATTAAACCAGTTATAATTCCTAAATTTGTTGATAAAGTAAGATCGGCAGACTGGATAGTTTTTACAAGCAAAAATGGTGTAAGATCATTTTTCTATAATCTGGAGCTGGCAGGGGCTGACATCAGGCTTATAGCAAATGCAAGGTTTGCAGTGGTGGGAAAAGCTACAGAAAAAGAGCTTGTAAAGCATCATATAAAGGCAGATATTATTCCGGCAGAACAGACCGGAAAAGGACTTGCAGATGCAATGAAATTATGTATGCCGTATGTCTATGGGGAAAGTGATGAGGATACATTTGATTTAGGGAAAAATAGTACATTGGATTTAAGCAATGGTAATATATCTGATAAAATGTGCAAAGTCTGCATTTTCTCGGCAAAGGAGGCTTCACCTGACCTTGAGGCAGGGCTTAAAGAAATATGTGAATTAGAAAAAATTGATGCATATGTAAATGAGCAGGCATATGAGAGTATTCCTGAAAGCATTGGAAACATGGTAAGTGAAGCTGTTTTTACAAGCGCATCAAATGTGGAAAGATTTTTTCATATGCTGCCGGAGAATGCATACGTGGAAACAGCATACTCGATAGGTGAAAAAACAACAGCAGCATTAGAGCAGCACAATGTCAGAGAGATACTGCAAGCTGATGACAGCAGCTATGAAGCACTGGTAGATACAATATGTTATAAAGCTTAAGAATTTATGGTGATAAAAGTTATATAATCTGAATTTGTCAAAACGCGCCAAATGTAATATACTATATCCAACTGAAACATTAACATAATAAAGGAGAAGCACAATGAAAGAATACAGTATAGGTACAAAGTGTGTACAGGCAGGCTATGCAGCCGGAAACGGAGAGCCGAGACAGATTCCGATTATTCAGTCAACTACATTCAAATATGACACAAGCGAGGACATGGGAAAGCTTTTTGACCTTGAGGCAGAGGGCTATTTTTACAGCAGACTGCAGAATCCGACCTGTGACACGGTAGCAAGAAAAATCGCAGCTATGGAGGGTGGCACTGCTGCCATGCTCACATCATCAGGACAGGCAGCCAATTTCTATGCCATGTTCAACATATGTGAGTGCGGAGACCATATCGTGGCATCATCATCCATCTATGGAGGCACCTTCAACCTCATCGCGGTAACTATGGCAAAGATGGGTATTACAGCTACATTCGTATCTCCTGATGCTACAGAGGAGGAGCTGAATGCAGCATTCAGACCGAACACAAAGCTTATGTTTGGTGAGACTATTGCCAATCCTGCGCTTACGGTGCTTGATATAGAGCTTTTTGCAAAGGTGGCACACGAGCACGGAGTACCGCTTATAGTGGACAATACCTTCCCGACACCTGTAAACTGCAGACCAATTGAGTGGGGCGCAGATATTGTCACACACTCTACCACAAAGTACATGGACGGACACGGAGCCACACTCGGCGGAGCAATCGTAGACAGCGGCAAATTCGACTGGATGGCACATGCAGATAAATACCCGGGACTGTGCACACCTGACGACAGCTATCATGGCATCACATATGCAGAGAAATTCGGCAAGGAAGGTGCGTTTATCACCAAATGTACAGCACAGCTTATGCGCGATTTTGGTTCTGTGCAGTCACCACAGAATGCATTTATGCTGAATCTTGGCCTTGAGTCACTTCATGTGCGTATGCCAAAGCATGTGGAAAATGGACAGGCAGTGGCTGAATTTTTGGAAAATCATCCAAAGGTTGCCTATGTAAACTACTCAGGGCTTCCTTCAAACAAATACTATGAGAGAGCACAGAAGTATCTTCCAAACGGAGGCTGCGGAGTCGTATCATTTGGCTTAAAGGGCGGCAGAGAGGCAGCGTCTGCATTTATGAAGGCACTTAAGCTTGGTGCAATCGAGACACATGTGGCAGATGCGAGAACCTGCTGCTTAAATCCGGCAACAAGCACGCATCGTCAGATGAATGATGAGCAGCTTAAGGAAGCAGGAGTGCCGGCAGAGCTTATCAGAATAAGCTTAGGTCTTGAGGACAAGGCAGACCTGATTGCAGATATCTCAAACGCACTCGACGCCATAAAATAAAACATATATTCATAAAATACACAAAAAGAACAAGATTAGTAAAAACAAAACTTTACGAATTGACTTACTAATGATATAGTAGTGATAGATATGAAAGAGTTTTAATAATTATTTTGTTTTGTGGGAATTATTATGAGTAATAGATTTGATGATGAAAACAATATAGAGATGGATATAAAGACCGCATTCGCATCCTGGGGAAAGTCTGTTTTTAAGTGCTTTCCCCAGGAAGGCCGTTTGAGGTCTTTTTTATCAGAGGATTCATTAGATGACTCAGAAGAGAAAAATGTGGATATTAAAAACAATCCGTTTATAGACAGCATGATTGACAGGGATAATCTGCTGAAGGCTGTTGAACAGATTGCAGAGGGCGAAAAATTTGCTACTGTAGTACTGCATGCCAAGGAAGGAACAGATACCTACAGGATATCATTCAAGTCGATTTGCTTTGATGATGATGGCAGAACAGTTGAGGCAATAGGGCTTGCTGAGCAGCTTGATGAGCGCCTTAACGAGAGTGAGATGGTGAATGCTTTAGGAAGCAACTTCAACAGTATCTACTATGTAGATGTAGACAACAATAAGATGTATCCATACAGGATGAATCCTTCTGTCCGTGCTATGTTTGGAGAAGTGCTTGAGTCAAAACCGGGCTATAATGAGATGATGGAACAGTATGTAAATGCTATCGTCTTAGAGGAGGATAAGCTTCACATGCTTTCAGAGATATCAATTAAGAATCTGCGCAGGCAGTTTTTGATAAAGGATACCTATCAGCATGATTACCGCATCGTGAGGGATGGACAGGTGCGGTATTGCAGAGCTAAGTTTGTCAATGTGTCTGGCGTGGGAGAGCTGCACAAGATGATAGCGGGATTTTCGGATATAAGCCCGGAGAAGCAAAGAGAGCTTGAGCGTATGGCGTATGTGGATGCAGTGACCGGAGGCAACAATTACGAGAGCTTTAAAAAGAAGCTGCGTGACAGAAATGTATCAGGATATCTGATTTCCATGGATATTCACTCCTTCAAGATAGTAAACTCCATCTGTGGTGTGGCAAAGGGCGATGAGGCGCTTAAATGGATTTCTGAAAATATACGCGGTGTTGTAGAATATAATGACATATCAGGTCATATAAATGCAGACAGATTTGTTATTTTCTGTGCGGATGACAAGATAAATAATGTTATCAGAAAGATAGAGAACATCAATTTACAGCTTATTAAGGTTTCAGAATCTTTAAAGATTCCAAAGATTCAGCCATACTTTGGTGTGACAAAATGGGAGCCGGGCAAAAAGGTTGAGGAAGCATACAGCGAGGCCAACTTTGCCAAGAATCGGATCAAGGAGCGGAAGGACGTGCTCTATCAGATATACAGTCAGGCCGATACAGAAAGGATTGTCGAAGAAAAGCAGATGGAGGATAACTTCTACAGGGATTTAAATGACAATCGTTTTGAGATATGGTATCAGCCCAAGTATGCTCCAAAGACCAACAAGCTGGTTGGTGCAGAGGGACTTGTCAGGTGGAGAAGAGAAAATAATGAGATTATTCCGCCATCTAAATTTATACCGCTTTTTGAAAGAAACGGCATGATTAAGGCGCTTGATGAGTATGTGTTCCGCGAGGTGTGTACACATCAGAGAAGATGGCTTGATGAGGGGAAAAAAATAGTTCCTATCTCAATCAACCTGTCCAGAGCGAGCCTGTACTTTGAGTCTGTGGTCAAAAGATATCATGATATAGCAAGAAGAATCGGCATATACACACATCTTGTGCCTATAGAGATTACAGAGAGTGCAGCGGTCGATAATGATGAAATCAAGAGTATTGCGGATAGATTCCATGGCAATGGATTTCCGCTTTTGGTGGATGATTTTGGCTCAGGCTATTCATCACTTGCTACCCTCAATATGAAGTGCTTTGATACACTCAAAATCGACAAGAGCCTGATTGACTATATAGGAGATTCAAATGGTGAGAGGCTGCTTGTGCACACGATAGCGCTGGCCAAGGAGATGGGAATCTGCGTGACCGCCGAGGGTGTTGAGAGTCAGGAGCAGGTAGATTTTTTGAAGAATATAGACTGCGACAGTATACAGGGCTTTTATTATTCAAAGCCACTGCCGTTAGCAGAGTATGAGATGCTTTTGGATTGATAAATATAAAAATATAAGCAGTATAAAAGAGCCGGTCACGTGACCGGCTCTTTTGAGGGGAGTATAAATAATTAATAAGAGGTATAACATTGAAAAGATTTCTCTCTTCGGAAACATTATAAAATAACAGTAATTAAAAAGCAACACTTTGAAACACAAAATAATACAATATTAATAAAACGGGTTAATTTATTAAAGAATTAAAGTACTAAAGTGCCAGCTATAATGATTTTGGTGATTTATCGCAGTTCACATCTCATAATAAAATGAATATCATAATGTAAATTCGTATTTTGGCGTATGGATGTATGAAATTTAAAATAGTTTATGCGGATGAGCTTTATAAGGTGCAAAAAGAGATGAATGCACTGCTTATAGATATAAGAACAAGAGAGGAATACGACAGGTCGCACTGGAAAGGCGCACTCAGTATGCCTATGGATATCACGGATTCATATGAGAGTGAACTCGATGTGTCACAGAGTGTGATTTTTTACTGCACGCATGGTGGAAGCAGCATGAAGCTGGCCAGATATCTGGGGAATCGCGGTTTTGATACAGCGACAGTCATAGGTGGATACAATGCTATGTGCGGATATCAAAAAAAGTTGCAGAAATATGGCTGAAACTATTTAAAAAAATTGAAATTTATGCAACAATATTAGATAACAATGTAAAGTACAATTATAGAAAGGCAGTTACACAATATATGAATAGATTTGAGCTTGTTGTGCCATGTCATTTTGGCCTTGAGGCAGTAGTCAAGAGGGAGATATATGATCTGGGATATGAGATAACACGTGTGGAGGACGGCAGGGTATCGTTTGAGGGCGATGCTGAGGCTATATGCAGAGCGAATATATTCTTAAGAGGCGCAGAGAGAGTATTACTTCAGGTAGGACGCTTTAAGGCTGCCACATTTGATGAGCTTTTTGAAAATGTAAAGGCTCTCCCATGGGAAAATTATATTCCCAAGGACGGCAGATTCTGGGTGAAAAAGGCTTCTTCCATAAAGAGTAAGCTTTTTTCACCATCTGATATACAGTCTATCGTGAAAAAGGCTATGGTTGAAAGAATGAAGAGGTCTTATCACATTGATTGGTTCCCGGAGGACGGAGCACAGTATCCGGTAAGGGTTTTTCTGTACAAGGATGAGGTGATGGTGACACTTGATACATCGGGGGATTCCCTTCACAAGAGAGGATACCGTCTGGCAACGAGCAAGGCACCGCTGACTGAGACACTTGCAGCATCGCTCATCATGCTTACACCATGGCATGCAGACAGAATACTTGTGGATCCGTTTTGCGGCAGTGGTACATTTCCGATAGAGGCAGCCATGATGGCAGCAAATATAGCACCAGGTATGAACAGGGAGTTTACAGCTGAGAGCTGGACCAATATCATACCAAGAAAGCTGTGGTATGAGGCTGTGCAGGAGGCAGAGGATATGATAGATAAGGATGTGCAGGTGGACATCCAGGGCTATGACATTGACCCTGATGTGGTGGCTGCAGCCAGGGAAAATGCCAAGAGAGCCGGAGTGGAGCACATGATTCATTTCCAGCAGAGGGCTGTGGCTGACCTGCATCACCCGAAGAAGTACGGATTTATTATCTCAAATCCTCCATACGGTGAGCGACTCGAGGAGAAATCAGCGCTCCCGGCACTGTATTCACAGATTGGAGAAGCTTATAAGAGGCTTGATGCATGGTCGATGTATCTGATTACGAGCTATGAGGATACAGAGCGCTATATCGGCAGAAAAGCTGACAAAAACAGGAAAATCTACAATGGTATGATAAAGACATATTTTTATCAGTTTATGGGGCCTAAGCCTCCGAGAAGGAAAAAGGATTATCAGGGTATATGAAATATTCAAAGAGATATATTGCATTTACATTTATCTTGGCACTTATCTTTGTGTCTAATTTTTACATATATGCAAAGGACAGCTCTACACTTGGCGCGTTCAGAGGAGCACAGATAGATAATACTATATGGAGTCCGCTTGTGGCTTCTGATGTAAATGGTACCACCATCAGGCTTAGGATAGAAAATAAGGAGTATACGAGCGAGGATGAGCATGTGTATATGGATGAGAACAGGAATATAATGGTTCCCGTGTCTATGCTTCGCGATGCACTAAACAGCAGTGCACATGTATACAATAAAAATGAGCTTCTGGTGGAAAAGCACAGTCTGACAGCTGATTTCAAGCTGGCAGACGACAATGGCTTTGTACAGTATAAGGGACAGTTTTATGCAAGCTTAGACAAGCTGTCTAAACTTTTGGATATGACCTGCAGCTTTGATACGGCGACAAATACGCTCACTATGACAGACAAATCCGAGGGTGTATCAACGGTGCCAACAAAGTATGATCTGAGGGAAAGACAGCGTGTGTCACTAATCAGGGATCAGGGCAGCTACGGCACCTGTTGGGCTTTTGCGGCCACAAGTGCACTCGAGTCAGCCCTTATGCCGGAGGAGCAGCTTTTGTTTTCCGTGGATCATATGAGTATGAGCAATTCCTTCAACGTCAATCAGTATGATGGTGGAGAGTATACCATGGGAATGGCATATCTGGCAGCATGGCAGGGACCGGTTTATGACGCGGATGATCCTTACGGAGATGGAGTGACACGCGATGATCTTGCTGCAGTAAAGCATGTGCAGCAGATGCTTATCATAGATGGAAAGGACTATCAGGGCATAAAGGAGGCTGTTTTCAAATATGGTGGTGTGCAGACATCGCTTTACAGTACAATATCAAGCTCCAGGACAAAGACGCCTTATTACAATAAGCAGACTAATTCTTACTGTTACATGGGTCAAGATAAGCCAAATCATGATGTGGTTATAATTGGCTGGGATGACAATTACCCTAAGGAAAACTTCAATGTGGATCTGGAAGGAGATGGAGCCTTTATATGCCAGAACAGCTGGGGCAGCAGTTTTGGAGACAATGGAGTGTTCTATGTGTCATACTACGATACAAATGTGGGCACGCACAATGTTGTTTATACAGATATAGAGAGTACTGACAATTATGATAATATATACCAGAGTGACCTGTGTGGCTGGGTAGGAAAGATGGGCTACGACAAGGAGGATATGTACGGAGCCAACATATTTACCGCACAGTCGGCTGAATCGCTAAGGGCTTCCGGCTTTTATGCTACAGCAGCGGATACCTCATACAAGCTGTATGTAGTTAAGAATTTTGAGAATGAGTATTCTTTTAAAAATAAGACGCTGGTGGCTGAGGGGTCACTAAAAAATGCAGGCTATTACACTGTTGATTTTGATGAGCCTGTTGATTTGGAGTCCGGTGAGCGTTATGCCATTGTACTTTATATAAATACACCGGGCTCGACTCATCCGATGGCTATAGAGTACAACTCGGGAGAAGCATACATGTCTACGGTCAATCTGGATGATGGCGAGGGCTATATCAGCTATGATGGTGTGGCATATATCAATGTAAAGGAAAAACAGGATTGTAACCTCTGTATAAAGGCCTTTTCTGATAACAGATGATATGTACAGAAATATTCTAAAGATAATAACAGTATTTTTCGTTATGCTTGCACTTATCGTGCCGGTCACGCTTGAAAAGCTTCCGGCTATAAATGAGAAGTATGATATGGCAAAAGCACTGGAGGATAATGTGCTGCAAAACTATGTCAAGGCTTCCACAGATGCAAAGCAGGAGAAGAACCCTGATGAGATATTGCAGGAGGAAGCCGGCTTTGAGGATGATTTAAGGATAGAGCTGCCGGACGACTCAGAAGGGGAGCGCCAGAGTATATCGGTGGAAAACGATGCCCTGACGCAGACGGTCTATGTAAAGCTTAAGGCTGATGTGGACAATTACTTTACGAAGTATTCCATGACAGGCAGGTCAAATCATATAGACTCCATGCAGTATTACCGCAAGGGGGCAGATGGTGTGATAGCTATCACTACAGACAAGCTCTATCAGGTGAAGCAGCGCATAGAGAATGGATATCTTTATCTGAGCTTTGTCAATCTGCATGATATATACGATAAGGTCATCATAATAGATGCAGGTCACGGCGGCCGTATGACCGGTGCCGTGCGAAACGGAATAGAGGAAAAAAGCATCAATCTGGACATAGTGCTGGCACTTAAGGAACAGCTTGACAGCTATTCAGGTGACAAAAGGCTTGGGATATTCTACACCAGGACAACAGATACCAATCCTACACTGCAGCAGAGAGCGGCACTTGCCAATAAGGCGGATGCGGATTTATTTATAAGCGTGCATTGCAACTCATATGAAAATGGAAATTTCACCGCAGTTTCGGGTACGCAGGTGCTCTACAGCCAGTCAGATAACAGAGAGCTCGGAAGTAAACATCTTGCACAGATTTGCATGGATAACGTGACAGCTGCGACAGGAAACAGGGCATTTGGGCTGCTTCCCGCAGATGACATATATATAATAAGAACAAGTGAGGCTCCGGTTGCACTTGTGGAGGTGGGCTTCATGACCAACAGACAGGAGCTTGACAATCTGGCTAATGCAGACTATCAGAAACAGGCAGCTCAGGGTATATACAATGCAATCATGCAGGCCTTTGATGAGGGCTACTAGCTGTATCTGGAAATTGTCCGAATAGAAAAAGAAGGAAGGAAATATATTATGACAAAAATCATATTTGCAACAGGAAACAAGGATAAGCTCAGAGAAATCAAAGAGATACTTTCAGACTGTGACGTGGATATCCGTTCAATGAAGGAAGCAGGTATCAATGTGGATATAGTGGAGGATGGGAAGACCTTTGAAGACAATGCGCTGATTAAGGCACGCGCAATAGCGGCACACACAGATGCAATTGTTCTCGCAGATGACTCAGGACTTGAGATTGACTATCTGAATAAGGAACCGGGAGTATATTCAGCGCGCTATATGGGCGAGGATACTTCCTATGATATAAAGAATAATAACCTTATAGAACGCCTTGACGGTGTGCCAAAGGAGAAGCGTACAGCCCGCTTTGTGTGCGCTATCGCCGCAGTGCTGCCGGATGGAAAGGAACTTGTGACCAGACAGACTATGGAGGGCTACATAGGATGGGAGATAGCGGGAGCCAACGGCTTTGGCTATGATCCTATCTTCTATTTAGATGAGTATGGCTGCTCTTCTGCAGAGCTTACTCCCCAGCAGAAGAATGCTATAAGCCATCGAGGCAAGGCTCTTCGCGCCATGAAAGAGATGCTTGTGAAGGTGATCTAGAGTATAGGCGTTGGGTTGCAACGTATACGGATAAAATGCCTGCCGGGAAGCTCTTTTAAGCTGTCCGGCAGCCATTTTAAAAAAAATATAAAAAAATAAAAAAAGTTGTTGACATATTCTCCCCTTTGCTATATACTAATTCTTGCGTCACGGAAAGAACGCAAACAAATCCTTCGGGGTGTGGCTCAGCTTGGCTAGAGCGCCTGGTTTGGGACCAGGAGGTCGCAGGTTCGAATCCTGTCACCCCGACTACATGCGGGTGTAGTTCAATGGTAGAACACCAGCCTTCCAAGCTGGATACGTGGGTTCGATTCCCATCACCCGCTTAGATATTGCAGCATTCGCAGTATCTCATATGTGTCTGTAGCTCAGTTGGATAGAGCACCGGCCTTCTAAGCCGGGTGTCGGGGGTTCGAATCCCTTCAGGCACATTTTTTATTTCATATCAATTCCATATGGACCATATGAAGTAAATATGGTGGGTATAGCGCAGTTGGTTAGCGCGCCAGATTGTGGCTCTGGAGGCCCAGGGTTCGAATCCCTGTATCCACCCTTTGCATTAGTGCAAATAGTGTCGTGCGCATTATATGCGTATCCGTGCGGCGCACGAGTATTACTCAAGGGCTATCGCCAAGCGGTAAGGCACAGGATTTTGATTCCTGCATTCGTTGGTTCGAATCCAACTAGCCCTGTTACAATCTGAATATATGGGATATTAGCTCAGGTGGTAGAGCACTTGACTTTTAATCAAGTTGTCCGGGGTTCGAATCCCCGATGTCTCATTAGCGTAAAAGAAGCCGTTCCTTGAACGGTTTTTTTGTATTTAGAAGAATGGAGGAATCGAACTCCGGACAACGTAGTTGACCGAAGCGTAGACAGAGAAAAATATGTGGGTATTATATGCATTTGGATCCGCATTTTTTGCGGGTATAACATCAATACTGGCAAAGTGTGGTATCAAAAAAACTGATTCAAACGTAGCAACTGCAATCAGGACAATTGCAGTTTTGATTTTTTCATGGATTATGGTATTTGTGGTAAAAGCGCAGGGGCAGATCACAGCTGTGTCAGCAAAGACATGGATATTTCTGATGCTTTCAGGAGTCGCTACCGGAGCCTCATGGCTCTGTTATTTTAAAGCACTCCAGCTTGGCGATGTAAACAGAGTGGTGCCGATTGATAAATCAAGCACAATACTGACCATTATACTTGCATTTATCTTTTTTAAAGAGGAGATAAACGTACTCAGGCTGGTATGTGTGGTGCTTATAGCAATTGGAACGTATATGATGATCACCAAAAAGGAGATATCACAGGAAGAACAGAATAAGGCCGGGGGTTCTCATGGATGGCTGTTTTATGCAGTGCTGTCTGCTGTTTTTGCCAGCTTCACCTCAATACTGGGAAAGGTCGGCATAGAGGGAATAAATTCTAATCTGGGAACTGCAATAAGGACGATAGTGGTGCTTATCATGGCTTGGATAGTGGTATTTGCCACAGGAAAACAGCACACCATAAAGCATATAGAGAAAAAAGAGCTTGGCTTTATCTGCCTTTCGGGACTTGCAACAGGCGGCTCATGGCTTTGCTATTACAAGGCACTGCAGGACGGACTTGCGAGTGTCGTAGTGCCTATAGATAAGCTCAGCATAGTTGTGTCAATCGTGTTTTCATATTTTGTATTTAAGGAAAAGCTGACTCCTAAATCCTTTACAGGACTGGTGCTCATCATAGCAGGAACATTGATTATGCTTGTTTAAAATATATAAAAACATCTTGACGTTTTTCTGTTTTTTTATTATCATTGTTAACCGAAGAAAAATTTATAGTTGACAATCATAACGGATGATATGTATTATAAGGATACTTATTAAATGAGAGAAGAAATACAGGACACGAAGGAGATTAAAATGGATCCAATAACACTGGCACAGGAGATAATAGACGGAAGAAGAATCACAAGGGATGATGACCTATCATTTTTCCTTACATGTGATTTAGACGAGCTGTGTAAGGGCGCAGATATGATCAGGGAGAAGTTTATCGGCGACAAGGTAGATTTGTGCTCGATAATAAACGGACGAAGCGGAAAATGTCCGGAGGACTGCAAGTATTGTGCGCAGTCAGCACATAATCATACAAATTGTGAGGTTTATGATTTTTTACCTGAGGAGAAAATACTTGAGGCCTGCAGGATGAATGAGAGAGAAGGTGTAGACCGTTTCTCGATAGTTACAGCGGGAAAAGCACTGACAGGTGAGGAGTTTGACAAGGCAATACATGCATATGAGACAATGAACAGAGAGTGCAAGATCGATTTATGTGCGTCAATGGGCTTTCTTTCAGCGGAGCAGCTTCACAGACTGCACGAGGCAGGTGTCAGCAGCTATCACCACAATATAGAGACCTCAAAGCGTAATTTCCCCAATATATGCACCACACACACCTATGATATGAAGATTGAGACGCTTAAAAAGGTGAAGGCAGAGGGCATGTATGCGTGCTCAGGCGGCATCATCGGAATGGGTGAGACCTGGGAGGACAGGCTGGATATGGCAGTAAGCCTTGCAGAGGTAGGAGTGGATTCCATTCCGCTTAATGCGCTTATGCCGATTGCCGGTACGCCGCTTGAGGGTCTTGAGCATATCAGTGAGCCTGATATACTGCGTACAGTATCATTTTTCAGATATATAAATCCAGAGGCTGACATACGTCTCGGAGCCGGCAGGGCGCTGCTTACAAATGATGGGGAGCTTGCATTCAAGTCGGGAGCATCAGCTACAATCACAGGAAACATGCTTACGACAGTAGCTTGTGCCACAATCAGAAGTGACAAGGAAATGCTTGAGGGCATGGGCAGGAATGTGACACCTGAATACATGAAATAAAGGTAATTATTCAGAATATAAAATATGTTAAAGATGCGTAAACCAGTATTAGTGTTGCGCATCTTTTTTAGTACAAACGACACAATTGGTTGCGGGGTGAAAAAAATTATTATATAATGAAAAAAATGTAATTTAAGGAATTTGTCCGGTACAGCATGGAACATGAATAGGCAATGCAGGGAAATAACATGGCTATAAGAACAGAGCAGATGAAAGAAATTCTGGACATCAGATTTGATGATCCGCAAAAAGAAAAGGAATTGTGTATGCAGTTGCTTTCAGAAAGCAAGGACAGGTACACGGAAGCCTTTGGCAGGACGTATCTGGGGGATGCATACCTTGCGCTGGGGCAGGTGGATGAAGCTTTGTGCGAGCTTAGAAGAGGACTTGAGCTGTCAGAGGCAGAAAGATATGAGGATCTTTTATTTATTTTGTACAATCTGATAGGAATCATATACATGTACCGTGATGATGAACAGAGTGCGCTGGATTATTTCTTTAACGGTATTGAGCTGTCAGAGAAAATGAATGACAAGATGATGCAGGCAACGCTGTTGTCGAATATAGCTTATGTATACAGGATAGCAGGAGCATACGATAAAGCGGAGAGGATGACAGACAGATTTTATCAGATGATATGCGAGGCCACTGAAAATAAGTCAAATGTAGAGCTTGACAGAATAAGCTATGAGACAGACAAGATAGGACTTTATCTGCGAAGGAATGAACCGGATAGGGCGTGGGAGCTGATGCAGCTTAGCGAAATACAGGCTGATACAGGCGTAGGAAAATATATCAATTTTGCATCCTATTATGGAATAAAAGGTGATCATAAACAGTGTGCCATGTATATAGATACCGCGATGAGCATACTGAGTGAGGACGTCAACAGATATGAGAGCATATTATATCAGTTTGAAATAATAAGGATAGCCATAGATGCAGGGCTTTATGAAAAGGCATTGCAGATATCAGAAATCTCTGAGGAGCTGATGGAAGAGAACATAAATATCGGAAAATGGGTAAAGCTCATGGGATACCGCATAGAGATATATGAGGCGCTTGGCTGTACAGATGAGCTTAGTGAAGCCTACAAAAGGTATTTTGAATATGATACCATATACGAGGAAGAGAAAAAACAGGCGGCAGTGACCAGAATCAGGCGAAAGATGGAGCTGATTTATGAAATTGACAGGAAAAAGCAGATAGAGCAAAGGCAGGCCGCACTTTCCGATAAGCGCAGCAATGATGAGTTGACAGGTCTGTACAACAGATGGGGCTTAAAGAACCTGATTAAACAGCTTTATAGCGAAACTGACAGGATGAATACCACACTTATGGTTGCCATTGCAGATGTCGATTTTTTCAAGGAGTATAATGATACATATGGACACATTGCCGGAGACCGGTGCTTAAAATGTGTGGCAGATATTTTGAGACAGAATATAGGCGATGAGGGGATTATTTGCAGATATGGCGGGGATGAATTCCTTTGTGTGATGAGCAATATATCGCAGGCACAGGCCGAGCAGCTTTTTTCTAAGATAAGTGTCGGGCTTGCCGATAAATATATAGAGAATAGCCAGTCAGGGGTTTCTGACAGGGTGACGATAAGCATTGGTGCGGTCATAGCGAAGCTGTCTGCAGCGATGGATTTTGAGACACTTATTCATGATGCGGATATGGCACTTTATGAGGTAAAAAACAACTCAAAAAATGGCTACCGGGTTAAGAGAGTAGGTTAGGATACAGGATGGATAAGCGAAAAGAGATAATTAAATACAGGTTTGCAGATCCACAGAGGACCTATAATATATGCTGTGAGCTGCTTGAGCAGGGAAAACAGTCAGGAAATGACTATGATATTGCATATGCATATCTTTATATGGGAGATGCGGTTTTTGCCATGGGCAATGCAGATGAGGCATTAAAATACCTTATGATGGCGGAAAAGATACAGAAGCAAAATGGCTTTGATGAGCAGCGGATGACTACGTACAATATAATAGGGGTTATTTACTCAGATATGGGCGATTTACAGCTTTCACTGGACTACTATCATGCTGCTATGGAGCTGGCAAGGAAATACAGCAATATTGAGCTTCAAGCCATGATTTACAATAATGTGGGAGTAGTGTTCACATATGCAGGTGATTATGTAAATGCCTCGGAATACTTTAAAAAGTCACATGAATTCTTAAATCAGGTAAATGATGGGGATAATGAATTATCATGCAGTAGGCTAAGTCTTTATCTGAATATATGTGAGGGACTACAGAATAAAAAATGTTATGCTGAGGAAAAGGCTTATCTGGATGAAGTGATGAAAACCATAGATAAGGACACCCTCACACCATTGGAGAGGATTAGGGTGTCACACGCATATGGCATGCTGTATTATGAAACCGGTGAATATGAAAAAGCATTTGATACGTGTGTGAAGGTAGTGGCTCTGTGTGAAAACAATATGAATGATATTGATTTATTTGACGATTATTGGGACATAGTAAAGCTGCTTATAAATATGGATAAAATCGAATATACCTACGGAATACTTGAAGGCTTAAGCAATATGGCCGAAAAATCAGATATTGACAGAAAAAGAATTAAGGTCTGCAGGCTTCGCATACAGATATACGAAAAAACCGGTGAAAAGGAAAAATATGCGCAACAGCTTCGCAGATACTATCAGCTTAGTGAGCGAATTAATACTGAGAGAAACAACATAATAATCTCAGCCATAGATAATCGCTGCCGTTTAGAGGATGAACGCAAGAATAACAAACGACTGAACGAGGACAATCTGAAGCTCATGAGAGAGAGCGAGGTTGATGAGCTGACAGGTGTCTACAACAGGCTGGCATTCAGGCGTCGCTATGACAGAATGTATAGATATGCTTTGCGAAATGCTCAAACGTATTGTATGGGAATATTCGATATAGACTTTTTTAAAGTATATAATGATTCATATGGGCATATCAGAGGTGACAAATGTCTAATGCAGATTGCTGCGATATTAATGCATACATCTGACGGCGATTTCTGTGTGGCCAGATATGGCGGTGATGAGTTTGTATTTATGGCATATGATGTATCTGAAGAAAAGGTCAGGGATTTCTTGCACAGACTGATAGAAAATGTAAGAAATGCAGCCATTGAATTTGACTCAAAGCCGGATGGTACGGATAAGGTGACGATTTCTGCAGGTGCAGTTATACAGCAGCATGCAACAGAAGGCACCCGGCTTACCGATCTTTTAAAGCAGGCTGATAAAATGCTCTATGAGGTAAAACAGGCCGGCAAGGATGGTTATAAAATAAGCGAATTAGTATATTTTACTGAAAAATAAGAGGTTACGGGGGAAATATGTACAACGATAAAGGCAATACAAAGTATCTGAAGCTGTTAAAGCAAAACTATTCATCAAGTCAGGATGTAATCAGGGAGATAGTCAATCTTTCTGCGATTATAAACCTGCCAAAGGGCACGGAGTTTTTCCTGAGTGATATACATGGCGAGTATGAGGCTTTTTTACATATCATGAACAACTGCTCAGGTGTGATAAAGGAAAAGGTGGATTTGATTTTCAAGGATACGATTTCTGATTATGACAGACAGGAGCTTTGCACGCTCATATACTATCCAAGAGAGAAAATGGCCCTGCTTGATGAACAGGGCAAGATAGACAGTGACTGGTATGCTATGACGTTAAATCAGCTTATACTTGTCGCAAAGCTGCTCTCATCAAAGTACACCAGGTCGAAGGTCAGAAAGGCTCTGCCTGAGGAATATGCGTACATTATCGATGAGCTTTTGCATGCGCAGGAGGATGAGGATGCAAACCAGGTCAGATATCATAAGCAGATATTAAAGACTATAATTGATTTAGAGGATGCGGATGAATTTATAATCGCTTTGTCTGCACTGATTAAGAGGCTTGCTGTTGACCATCTGCACATTGTGGGAGATGTATTTGACAGAGGAGGAAGCGCGGATAAGATTCTCGATCTGCTTTATGATTATCACTCGCTTGATATCGAGTGGGGCAATCACGACATTCTCTGGATGGGTGCGGCATGTGGAAATGATGCATGTATATGCAATGTCATCCGCAACAATCTGAAATACAACAATGTGGAAATTCTTGAGAATGCCTACGGAATAAGCTTACGACAGCTAATGCTGTTTGGCATGAAAACATATGGTATAGAGGATGGAATTGAGGCTGCAAGGGCGGCCATCACAGTAATGCTTTTTAAGCTTGAGGGGCAGCTTATACTTGCACATCCCGAGTATGAGATGGGAAACAGGCTGATGCTTGACAGGCTGGACGAGCTGCAGGATGTAGGAGTGGACAGAAAGCGCTTTCCAACCGTTGATGATGAGAGACCCTACGCACTAAGTGACGAGGAGACTGTCATCATGAGAAAGCTGCACAGACAGTTTGTGACAGGACAGCGCCTGCACAAGCATGTCAGATTTTTGTATGATAAGGGCGGCATGTACAATGTATATAATGGCAACCTGCTCTATCATGGCTGTGTTCCAGTTGATAGCAACGGAGCCTTTGACAAGCTGTATATTGATGGCGAATTTTATCACGGAAGGGCGCTGCTTGATAAATGTGATGAGAAGGCAAGGGCTGCGTATGTGGACAATCCTTATAAGGATGATGTGGACTTTATGTGGTTTTTGTGGGGAGGAGAAAAATCACCGCTGTGCGGCAGAAGGCTTAAGACCTTTGAGATGGAATATGTTACAGACAAGAGCATGTGGGAAGAGCCTTCTAACCCATACTACAGCAGGTATTACGATAAGAGCTTCTGCTGTCAGATACTGCACGAGTTCGGGCTGTATGATGATGATGCGCATATCATAAATGGACATACACCGGTTCACGCAATAGAGGGAGAGAACCCTGTCAGGGCCAATGGCAAGCTGTTTGTGATAGATGGAGGCTTCTGCCGTGCGATGAACAAGAAAACCGGTATCGCCGGCTATACACTGATTTACAATTCACATGGTCTAAGGCTCAAGGCACACACGCCTTTTACATCGGTGGAGGATGCCCTGATAAATAATACTGACATAGAGACGTCATCAGAGGTCGAGGAAAATGATAAGAGGCGTATGCTTGTGAAGGATACCGATATAGGAAAGAGGCTTATTGGAGAGATTGATGATCTGCACAAGCTTCTTGAGAACTACAGGAGGCTGTAGGGAACATATTAGACTGTAGGGTGCGTATGGGACAAGACCTTGACAAATAAGTTATAAAGAGTTATAAAACAGGAGCGCAGAGGCTCAGGGAAGACTGTAATGCTCACAGAAATCAATAAAACTTTTAGGGCAGAGGAAGACTGGATTGTTATCGATCTGAGCCCTGAACGTGATTTATTACAATCATTTGCTGCAAATCTGAGCAATTATCCAAGTTTGTCAGAGGTTTTTCGTGAAGCTAAAATAAATCTGTCATTCTTAGGGCTGGGCGTTGAAATAGAAGGTGTTTCTCCGATTACCGATTTAAATGTGGCAGTGACGAGGATGCTTGAAAAAATTAAAAAGAAGCATAAGAGAGTTCTTGTGACAATAGACGAGGCTGTATGTAATGATACAATGAAAGAGTTTGTCAGCCTGTTTCAGATATATATGAGACAGGATCTTCCGGTATTTTTGCTTATGACAGGTCTTTATGAGAATATTTATGAGCTTCAGAATGAAAAAACGCTCACATTTTTGTACAGGGCACCTAAAATTGAGCTTCGTCCGTTGAATATAGGTATGATAGCTGAAAAATACAAGTCTATTTTTGAATTGACGGATGAGGAAGCTACAGAGATGGCTAAAGAGACGAGGGGATATCCGTTTGCCTTCCAGGTACTGGGGTATCTTTGTTTTAAGCATAATACCGGATGGCATAATGTATTACCTGAATTCAGTCAGTATCTGGAGGAATATGTATATGAAAAGATATGGAGTGAGCTGTCAAAAGGTGATAAGGAATTGTTGGTTGCTATGGCAAAAACCAATGACACCAAAGTGGAAGCAATACGAAAGACTATAAAAAAGGCATCAAACAGTTTCAGTGTATACAGGAACAGGCTTATAAAAAAAGGCTTGATTATTTCACCGGAGTATGGACATTTGGAGTTTACACTCCCAAGGTTCAAAGAATTTGTGTTGTGTAGATAATTATTGCACTGTCGGGATGCTTGAGGCAGCGGGGATAGAGTCTAATAAGGTCAGGGTTGATGTGCAGGATGGAAGGCTTGTGATATCGCGGATTTAAGACATATTAAACGTTTAGTGTTATAGAGACACAAAATATATCATTTTCGTTTTTAACAGAGATAAAACCACTATTTCTATTTACACATTCTTTGACATTTTCAAGTCCATATCCGTGGATATCTCCGGCTTTTTTAACCGAAACCTGTGGAATAGGATTGGATATTTCATAAAGCAGCACATGATTTTTCTGGCGCAGCGTACATGAGATGGATGGTTTGTGACCTGACGGAAAAGCATCGCAGGCTTCTATTGCGTTATCCATAGTGTTTCCAATGATTATGTACAGGTCAACAGGCGAAATGTTAAGGTCAGTATCCAGCCATAGATTAAAGTTTATGGAGATTCCCAGACTGTCTGCTTTATTAGAGCCATAGTTTAGGATACCGTCAACAATGGAATTACCGGTATCAATCATTTGGTCAAGGCTTGAAAACTTTTTCTTTAAGGCAGAGAGCTGGCTTTCGGCTTCAGGTCGTGTTTTCGTAGAAACCAGATTTTCCATTGCCAGCATGTATTTTTTTATATCATGCCAAAGTGCGCGGGATTCGTCCTGACGAGCAATGATATCCTGATAGTAAAGCTCCTGTTTGGCAAGCTGCTCCTGCATACAGAGCTGATTTTTCTGTAATTCATAAGATTTCTTTACTATTTCCGTATATCCACAAACCACTATATTGATAACAAGCATACATATGGTGGTCATCACAAAGGTGGAGTATTTACCATTGTCAATAAAGGTAGTGTACTGGGCAAACAGAATAAATATGCTTGACAGATTGCAGAGCATGAGTGGTATGGCATGCAGTAGAGCCTTTGAATCAAATCGGGCATTGGTAAATAAAATAATTATGACCAGCAAAAACAGATGAATAATCTTGCTTGTGGTATTGTAGATAAGCCGTCCTTCACTTATTCCTAAAAGTTCATTTATTGAAATTCCAAGTCTGGAAAGTACAAACGCACCAATAACATCGGAAAACATCGACGTGACAAAAAATAATATAATAGTATAGGTGATTTGGAATATTTTGCATTTGAAGTAGAAAGTATAGCATAAAAACAAAAATAAGCTGATAATGACAAGCCGTATAAACATAGGTGTATATAGGGTTGATAGCATTATGACTGCAAAGAGTGATATGCAAAATAGGATAATATATCTGCGGGAAGGGTATACAGGTCTAACCTCTTTATGAAAGAAGTAGAAAACAAGCAGGCATTCTATAATAATGGTATATACTTCAATTGGAAAATTCATTTGATGGTACCTCGTATCAAATTGTTAAAGCGCTCTTGGAAAATGGTCTGTTTTTTCCGGGAAAGTGGAATTTTGCAGCCGTCAGTCATAGTGACAGCAAGTGGTGTAAAGCTGTCCACATAATTCAAATTGATGCAATAGCTTCTGTGAATCTGTACAAATGAAGGATATGAAAAAACCGAAATCATATTTTCCATTGAATCCTTTATCTCCAATGGGGATGTATTTGCAAAATGAAAAATAATGTGCCGGTTCAGACTCTCAAAATATATGACATCGTTTATAGAAATCATTTTCTGAGTTGAACCACACGTTACCGTTGCCTTTTGCGGAAGAATCTCGTCAAGAGCCTCCCTGAGAACACTTTGAAACATTGTAATCGTTATCGGTTTGCATAGAAATCGAAAAGCAATTCCATATCCTCGGACTGCATACTGCAGTGCGTTTGTCGTAAAAACTATTACGGGACGAGGAGAATATCCTGCTAAAATAGAGCCAATTTCAAAACCATTTGGCTTATCCATTTCTATATCAAGAAAAATTAAATCATAAAATTGGGATTTAAAAGCCTCAAGCAGGGCAGAGGCAGACAAGAAAGTAGAAATATTGTATGGTAATTTGCATGATTTGCAGTAATTGTAAAGTATATCAATATCTTGTTGTTCATCATCACAAATAGCAATATTCATAAAAATAATCCCCTTATCAAAACAATTAAGCTATGAAGATTATAGATTATAAATTTTGAATTTACAAGATTAATTTAGGTTTTTCAAATCATCCATCAGATTGAGAACAATATGTTTTTTGTCAATTGATAATTGTTTGGCATAGAGAGCTATCTGATTATCCAATTGCTGACTTTCAGAAGTATGTGTATCGGTGCCCCAAAACAATTCATTTGCGTCTATTTTGAGAGTGTTGATTATTTTTGATAAAACAGAAAGTGAAATTTTGCTTTCACCACGTTCGATTTGACCAATAAATCCGCAGGAGCAGTCTGCATATTCACTTAATTGTTCTTGTGTTAGATTATTTTTCAAACGGTAGAAACGTATGATTTTTCCTATATGCTTTATGAATTCTGTATCCTGCATGATTTACCTGCCTTCATATTTAAACTATAGATATTGTAGGTAAAAAAATTAATATTTTGAATATAGTATTACTATCATTTTGCAATAGTAATACTACTATATATGCAAAAGGTGTGTATATTTATGTCGTTAGTGCATGAGCTATTGTATATACAGTGATGTTGAGTAGAATTGAGAGTGTAAAGAATAAAAACAAAGGAGCAAAGAATTATGGTTAAAAAAGGTATAGTAAAATTTTCAAAAATCGTTGCAACATTTACAATGGTACTTGCTGTTGTCTCTGTGAATGCAACATGTTTCTTTTTTTCACATCAGCCAGATATCCCAGACTCATTGAAAAAAAGAAATGATTAAGAAAGCAAGTACACTAATTGTTGAGTTTTGGATTAAAAATGCAATAATCAAGACTGATGATAAGGAATCATACTGCTATGGTATGGAATTGATTTTGTCTACATTAATAAATGTTGCTTTTATGGTTATATTATCATATTACGTTATAGGATATCCTATAGCATTTATTCCGTACATAGCAGTATATACTCCGTTGAGGTTGACAGCTGGAGGATATCATGCAAGTAGTCATCTTAAATGTATCTTGTATACGCAGATTACCTTTATTGTATTTGTGATGTCTGCATTGGCATTGGGAAAAAAATATATATGGTGTTTGATGGTGCTATATATGGTAGCAGTGTTAACTGTACTGAGATTGGCTCCGGTTGAAGCAGAAAATAAACCATTAACAGGAGAAGAAAAGCATAAGCAACAATTAAATACATGGGGATTTCAGACTATCATTTTAATTTTAATTGTTATAGCAGCAATTTTTGGAGTACTGAAAAATGAAATAGTGCTTTGTGTTATGGCTGCTAATATTTCGGTAGCGATTTCGTTGATTCTTGCAAAAATTATTGATTAAATGTCAAACGTGTACGAATTTGTGTCATTCATGTATATATGGTTGAAGATATCTGGATTATCGGATATAAATAAATTAACAACAGCGAAATTATAATGCTGAGATTTTTATGAAAATCAAGACCAATCAAATGAAAAAGTGATAGATAAGGGAATAAAGAATGAGATACACTTTCATAAAACAACATGATGCAACAGACTGTGCAGCAGCTTGCATGGGCATGGTCTGTCTGCACTATAAAAAAGAGACAACAATTACAAAATTACGTGACATGATGGGAACAGACCTGAAAGGAACAAACCTTATAGGGTTGTCTAAGTGTGCAGAAGAACTTGGATTTAACTGTCAGGCTGTAAAAGTAGATAAAGAGGGGTTTGTTAGCAGATATACATTACCGGCTATAGCAAATATCGTGACAAAGGAAGGCTTATCGCATTTTGTAGTGATATTCAGAATCACAAAAAAGTATGTGATAATAGGTGATCCGGCTAAGGATCTTGAGAGACTGACTATAGACGAGTTTTATAAGAAATTTACAGGAGCCATGCTCCTGCTGAAACCAAATAGTGAGTTTGAGCGTGAAAAGATAAAGGGAACGAAGTTATTTGACAGATATATAAAGCTGCTGCTTCCACAGAAGAAGCTGTTTATATATGCGCTTGTAGCCTCACTTCTGGTTACACTTCTGGGAATTTTATCATCACTTTTTAACAATATAATATATGATGAAATACTTCCGTATCAGCAAAAAGATGTATTAAAGATGATGCTTGCGGTATTTCTTGGAATATCACTGACATCTACATTTGTAAGTTTTGTGAGACAGTGGATTCTTATGCATCTGTCCATCAAAATTGATATACCACTTATGCTGGGGTATTTTGAGCATATATACAAATTGCCGATGAAATTTTTTGCGAGCCGTAAGACAGGGGATATTACAACCAGGTTTTCGGATGCATTTACCATAAAAGACATATTTACCAGTATAGCATTATCACTGATCATGGACATATCAATGGCTTTGATAACCGGAGTAATACTTTTTCAGATGAATCCAAAGCTTTTTGCAGTGATCGTAATGATGACACTCATAAGTATTGTGCTCGTATTTATATTTAAACAGCCATATAAGAAGATAAACGAAGAACAGATGCAGCAGTCATCCATACTCAACTCGGAAATAATAGAAGGGCTTCGCGCAGTTGAGACAATAAAGGGAAATGCTAATGAGGATATAGAGCTCGAAAGCATAGAGCGGGAATACATAAAATCTCTTAGAATAAGTTATAAAGAGGGTATGCTTTCAAACGTGCAGTCAACAATATCGAGTGTTATATCGGGAGTTGGGAATCTGGTGCTTCTGTATGTAGGAATAATGCAGGTCATAAATAACAACATGACGCTTGGAAGCTTCATGGCATTTAACACACTTGCAGGATACTTTATGGATCCTATAGGCAATCTGGTAAGCCTTCAGTTATCCATTCAGGAAGCAAATATTTCAATGAAGAGGCTTTCTGAAATCATGGATTATGAGAGAGAACAGAAAAGCGAGAGACAGTATCAGGAGATATCAAGCATTGATGGAGATATTAAGCTTGATCATGTCACTTTCAGATACGGAAACAGAAAACCGGCTTTGGATGATGTGAGCTTTATTATAGAAAAAGGACAGAAAGTGGCACTTGTGGGGGCAAGCGGAAGCGGAAAATCTACAATAGCCAAGCTACTGCTCAAATATTATGAGCCGGAGGCGGGGAATATAACTATAGATGGGATGGAGATATCAGAATATAAGAATGACGATATACGTCATGCGATATCATATGTGCCACAGAATATAGAGCTTTTTTCAAAAAGTATTTATGACAATATAAGAGTTACGAGACAGAGTGCAACGCTTGACGAGGTAAAAGAGGCTGCCAAAGCCGCTGATGCCCATGAATTCATAAAGAGATTGCCGATGCAGTATTATACTTATCTTGAGGAAGCAGGAAATGGTCTGAGTGGAGGCGAGAAACAGCGAATTGCACTTGCAAGAGCATTTCTAAAGGAAAATCAGTTTTATATTATGGATGAATCCACAAGTAATCTGGATTTTGCAACGGAAAATATAATTTTCGATATGATATACAATAAATTCAGAAAAAAGACCATGCTTATTATTGCGCACAGGCTTGCAACAGTAAAAAACTGTGACAAGATAATAGTCATGGATAAAGGGAAAATTGTAGAACAGGGAACACATCAGCAGTTGCTTGAGAGGAAAGAACAGTATTACAGACTGTGGGAAATGCAGCAGGGAAATTTTGTTATCAAAGAAGACTCAGATAAGGATGAACAGTTTGCTGAGAATTTTGAGAATGATGATGAGGGTGTAATGAGCTACACTTAGATGATTAATTTTTGTATGTAAAAGCTTTACATATAGTCAGGACTGTCTGCAGACGGGAATGGCAAAAATAAAACAAAGAAAAAAGGAGGTACACATATATGGATATGTGTTACGACGGAGCGCTTGTGCTCCCTAGCAGTTATGCTGTAATGAATGAAGAGGAGATGACTTATATGGAAGGAGGAATTAGCGTATCTAAATACTCTTCGGGAAAATTGTTTGATACATATAGGGTACACTTTACAGCAGCAGAATGTTCTAAAATAGCACTTGCTTATGGAGTTATATCTGGTGTAGCGTCAATTATAGGAGCTTTGACAGGTCCAATAGGAGCAATAGCTGGAGGAGTTACAGCAGGAGCTTGTGGAATTGCAGCAGCCGTTTGGAGCTATGCAGCATCGAAAGGTGGATTAAACACATATATTCCAATATTAAAATCTGGAAAATTATATAATGGGAAGAAAGTAAGATATATATATTGCTAGGAACAAAAACTTACCTACTATTATAGTAGGTAAGTTATAGAATATTTTATTATAAAGGGAGAAATTATTAGATGAAGGATAAAATAATAATATATGTGATAGTACAATTTTTACTAATTTTATGTTCAATATTTGTTATTCCAAATGTTGAGGGTGTATTGAGTATATTCACAGTGCTGATTGTAATTGTTGGAAATGTTTTAAATTTAATTTTTTTATTAAAAGCAAATAAAAAAAACAATTATTAAAAGTTAGGATAAAAATATATGAACACAATAACTCTTTCAGAACACAAAATTTTAAAACTTCAAAATGTATTATCTGTGCAGGTGGATTTAGAATCTGAATCGGATGAACTCTTTGATATTGAAATTAATAAATTGAATACTTATATACAAACTCATGGAGCAAAACAGATTGGACCATTAATTCAGGCTACGAGTTTTGAAATTAAAGATGACGGAGCTGTAGATATTAAAATGCAGTTTATGCTTCAGACAGACAACTTCATCCACAACGTAGAACCACCTTACAAGATGGATTCCATTTTACGTGTAAAGAACTGTCTCTATGCACGTTATATCGGACCGGAGGATAAGCTGAAATTTGCCTATGACAAGCTCGGAGTTTATGCATTTGAGAGTGACATAGAGCTTGAAGGCTGCAATTATACTATCTATGTGGACAGGAATGAAGAGGATGAAACCATGGTTGCGGATGTATTCATGCCTGTAAAGGAATAAAAGAAATATGAGCAAAAGAGTAAAGAGTTTAGATGAAATAAGGGAATCAAGACTGCTGTTTGATAAAAATCCGCCTGCGTTTGGATATATTCTGATAACTGTTGTAGCTATATTTATGACCATTGCCGTGGTGTGGAGTACAAAGGCATCAAAGGTTTATACAATACAGGCACAGGGAAATGTGACAAATGATGAATCTAACTATGTGATGTGCAGTTATACAGGGGAAATCCTTGATTGTAGTATGAAAGAGGGAGAGCTTGTGAAAGCAGGGGATGTACTTTTTACTGTCAAAAGTACAGATTATGACCTGCAGCAGACACAATTGGAAGAAAACAGGCAGTCTTATGTGGAGCAGGTATCCCAGTATCAGCTTCTGATAAAGTCAATAAAGGATGATACTAATTATTTTGATGAGGCAAAGGCAGAAGATGGCTTGTACTGGAGTCTCTATGAGACATATAAATCTCAGATAGACCAGAATAAGGTTGATGTATCAACTTATCAGGCATATGGATATACAGATGATCAGATACAGGCACAGCTTGAAACCAATCAGGGTAAGATTGATGAAGTATATTATTCTGCCATACAATCTGCCGAGGCAAAGATTGAAGAGGCGAATCTGCAAATTGCATCAATAGATGCACAGCTTGCAGCGGTGACAAGCGGGCAGGATGCTTATGAGGTAAAAGCAACCACATCAGGAGTTCTGCATATGCTGGGAAATTATAAGAGTGGAATGGTTGTGCAGACCACAACTACTGTTGCAACAATTACACCGGAAAATTCACAGAGATTTCTCGAAGCATATGTTTCGACATCCGATATGGCTAGAATGCATGAGGGTGATTCTGTTCAGGTAGTGGTGGATGGATTATCGCAGAATGTATATGGAACAATAAGCGGAATGGTAAGCCGTATCGACAGCAATGTTACCACACAGGAAAGCTCTGATGGTTCGGCAAGTCAGGCGTTTAAAGTGATGATAGTACTTAATCAGGACTATGTGCTGAGCAGAGAGGGCGATAAGGTTGACATTACAAATGGTATGACTGCCGTGGCAAGAATACGGTATGATAAAGTCACATATTTTAACTATGTTCTTGAGAAACTTGGTATCAAAACAAGAAAATGATGTGGGATAAGGTTATGAAATTAAGAAGTAAGATACAGATTTTAGCAGTGTTGTTTATATTATGTATAGGCATGACATATCCGATAATGCCGGCATATGCAACAGAGCTTATAGATGAGGATACCGGTGCGGATGATAATGCCGGGAGTAATATAACAGATAATGCAATTGATAACTCAACAGATGATGATGCTTTGGATACTTCACAAAAAACAGATGGTGTTGCAGATATAGAGAAGAATATACCGGTAGCTGATATCGAAATATCAGACCATGAGGATGAATTGGAGGCTGGGAATACCTTAAATCTTACTGCTACAGTTTTACCGTCTACAGCAACGGATTCTACTGTGATGTTCAGATCGTCGGATACGAATGTTGCTACTGTAAATTCCAGTGGTGAAGTAAAAGGAATTTCAAAGGGCAGCGTTACAATATATGTATCGGCAGGCAGCATTACAAAAGAGGTGAATCTGACAGTTAAGGTAAAGACTACAGTGATAAAAATAAATAAGGATTATCTGGTATTGAAGCAGGGAGAGGCATTTAAGCTTAGTGTATCAGTATCCCCGGCAGAGGCAGAACAGGGGATTTCGTTTAAGTCAACAGATAGCTCGGTTGCTTCTGTATCCAATGGAGGAGTTGTGACGGCAAAAAGTACGGGAACAGTGACAATAATAGTTTCAAATGGAGACTTGTCGAATGCCGTATCTGTAATAGTAAATAAGAATTCGGACACTGATATAATAAATCCACAGAACACAGAAAGCAGTACACAAGAGGTGGAATCGCAGAAATTTGATGAAAATATAGATGCATCTGAGGTAGGAATGATAGACACACAGATGCTGTATGAACTGTATACGTCAGGGAAGTCAATGAAAGTGACAGGTGATGGGTACAGCATGATAATAGATGGAAAAAAGATAGTAAATTATAACAATGAACTTGATACAGATATAAAGCTGAAAAAGGCTAATGGATATACGGAATTTGAGCTTAACAATGGCAAATATTTGTGTGGAGAGATCGCAATTCATATAGATGATATCAGTGGAAAGTATCTGTATTTATATAATAATGTAAAACATAAATATGAGCTTGTAAGTACACAAAATATGGAAGAACTAAAATTAAGTACACCGGGTAAATATATGATAACTACTGAGAAAATCAGTGAAAGCTCAAAAGCAGTCAGATACATATTGCTTATAGGAGGCTGTCTTATTCTGGTGGGAAGTGCTGTGTATGTAGTTATGAAGAGGAGATATTGGTTCTGGTAAATTAGTATGTAATGATCATTTACATAGAGTTCTGTCTGGTTGCAAACGGAAAGAACGTTGCAAAATAGTTCAAACAAAATGAAAAGGGGGTACACATAGATGGATATGTGTTACGATGGAGCACTGGTGCTTCCGAGCAGTTATGCGGTAATGGATGAAGAGGAAATGTGTTATACGGAAGGAGGGCGTGTTGTTACAATTAATAGAAAAACTATTAGATCTGCTTTCGCAATGGTAGTTGGTGCTGTTTCAACATGTATTTCAGTTAGAGGCATTGCAAAATGGGTTGTAAAATCTGCTCCAACTATAGCACGAACAGTACTGGGATGGGGACCAATGGCGCAAGCGGGTGTAGCAATATTGGCAGGATTTATTGTTGCATCTGCTATAGCAGTAGCTATTGTTTATGCAAGCAATACATCAATTAGATTTCGTATATAAAGATCTATAGATAGTAGGCCACATACATTGTGTGAGCATATGTTTCTGTGTGTGGCCTACTTTACTAATTTTAGAGAACAAAGATGAAGGGGGAATAAATTTGAATAAAGAGATTGTTGAAGGAATATACATAGCGCTGATTTTTATTGCGGTATACTATTTAGTAAAGACGAAAAGAATAAGTATTCTATGGAAGGTATTGGCATCGGTGAATATACTTTCATGGGCAAGTTTGTTAGTGATCTTAGTATTAGATATAAATGTAAGTGCTGATTTTATATCCTTAAATTTAGCAGCATGTATGTCGTTGGCTATTTTTACACCAATAATATGGTTTTCAGATAGAAAAAATATGGATATCTACAGTTTATTTGGAAATATAGGATTTGTATTAGTACTTAACAAGGAAGTAAATCAAATAAAAAATAGTGCCAGACTAAGAGAAAACCTTCAGAAAATTCTAGGTCTTGATTGTTATCATAAGACATGGATCACAATATCGAAAACAAAAGATGAAGAAATTACATTGACTATGTTATTTTTCAGTAAAAAGGAATTTGCCTGCTTTGAACGAAAAATTGATAAGAAGTATATAGTAGAAAAGGAAAATGGATTTGGAACATTGGTTACTATGCAAATATAGGAGAGTAGCAATGAACAGAGATGCCAAACAGCTTTTTTATAAGATTTGCTTCTGAAAGTATGGGCTGTCAAAATGTGCAGAGCAGCTTGGCTTTAACTCCGAGCAGAGGGAATATTGTGACATGTAGAGAGCTAGTCTCTCTACGCCTGTTTAGCGGAGAAAAATAAAAGGGTTTTTCTTTGAGAATCGCTGGGAGAATAATTTTTGGTTGGTGTATTTTGGTATTGCATTTATTATTTGTGGTGTTTTTTCTGTATTTGCGTGTCTGGATATTGCACCATGCACGGAGCTTTGTGGTGTTTACAGGGCTATCGGTATCATAGTGTGGATTTTGGTGATTTTATGGACACTTCCGCCTGATACATGGTTGGCCAGATTTGCCACAAATAACTATAAGAGATATGAAGATAATTATGATTAAGAAAGAAAAATAGAGATTATTTTCTAATGAAAATTATCGGACAAAATAAGGAGGAAAAATGAAAAAAATAGTTTCTAATTTGTCAGTAATGATTTTTGTCATAGGATGTGCAATAATGGAAATAACAACATGGTTTATTGATTCATATGTTATGTTTTATATAGGAATAATTATTGTTATAGTGGGAATTATTGGAATGATTATTCAAGGAAAGTTTAAGAAAGTAATTGAGTTTATTATAGAGTATTTTTAATTAGAACAAAAGAAATAATAAACAAAGAAACATTGAATCTGGAGAGGAATTTATAGATGGATAGAATGAAATTGTTAAAGCTACAGATAGTTATAGGAATAATTACTTCGTGCATAGGAATAGTAACGATAATGTATGGAGTGAATTTTTACAATCATCCGAGCAGAGGGAATATTGTGACATGTATTGCATTGCTGTTCTGCTGTATGTTATCAATAATAAGCTGCGTGTTAATTGTGATTAAGAATTATAAAAATAATAAATAACAATCCATTGTTATATTCAGAAAACTTGGATGAAGGAATAGACTATAAAGACATTCAATTGTTTAAGTTATATGAATCAGTTAGCGAAAATTTGAGAATCAGCTAACTATTCGCCTGTTTAAATGCGTGCCTTATTCACTTACCACAACCTTACAATCCTTCTTAAAGCAAGCAATTCCATACTTGATGAAATTGCGCATGCCATCCTGCTTCAGCTTATCCACATATGATTTTTCTTCAATCTGTTTCAGTGCCTCACTGCAGGCTGCGTCCATATCGCCGTTTTCGGCATATTTAAGCTCTATCACGATGCCGGTTCGGTTGTTTGGAACTTCAACGAGGATATCACTGTAGCCGGTGCCTGATTCGGTGTTTGATTTGATGAGCCAGCTTGCTTTGTAGCCTAGCAGACCGAGCAGGATACCATGGTAGAAATTTTCTTTTTTATCTTTAGCAACTGCGGTATCCCTTATGCTTATTGTATTCCAGAGATAATCGCCAAAAAGCTCTTCTATTTTTTCAGTATCCTTCTCCACAAATGCATTGCAGAATTGTTCAAGTGTCTTTCCGTCATTTGCAGTTGTATCGCTGAACCATTCGCGGATTTTTTTGATGAAAAGGTTTTTTATCTCACGGTTTGGTATTGATAAACGCACCTTGCCATCGTCAGTCACGCCCTGCTTGGTCAGGTAACCGGTGGTGAAGAGCACACTCCACAGGTTTGCGATGCTTTTGTCAATTTCATCGTAGGTCAGCTCCTGGGATATTTCTTTTTCAATGTATTCGCCTGTTATCAGGCGCTCAATCTCATCCTTGGTCTGGACATCGGCCTTGTCAATGAAGCTTCTGACCAGAGCATTTCCGCTTGAATTTGACCAGAAGTCCTGCGGCTTTGCAGTGGGATCTGCACACAGGCTCTTGCAATATCTTATGACATCCCACGGGCAGTAGATATCGGTGTTGCCGAAATGATAGCCGTCGTACCATTCCCTTATATCTGCATAATGCTCTGAAAGATTAAAATACTTAAGTATTTCCTGAACCTCTTTATCTGTAAAGCCAAAGCACTTGTCATACATTGAATCCATGATTGAAACGACTTCAAAGTTGTTTAATCCTGTAAATATGCTTTCTTTTGATATGCGAAGACAGCCTGTCAAAATAGCAAACTGTAAGTAATCGTTGGTCTTTAGCGCCTGTCCGAACAAGCCCCTGATGAGAGAGACCATCTCATAGTAGTAGCCGTTCTGGTATGCCTTGTCGAGTGGCACATCGTATTCATCTATCAGGATGACTACCTTTTGGCCGTAATGCTTATATAAAAGCTGGGAAAGAAGCTTTAATGAAGCGGTAAAGGTATCCTTGTCAAAAATAAACTTTCCCTTTTCTATATGAAGTAATCCTTTGAACTGTTCTTTTTCCAAAACTGTCAATTTATCACTTTCTGCCAAAAAGGAGAATTTGCTGATTTCATTTCCTATAATTCTGGAGAATACCTGAAATGCCTCATCATATGATAAACCCTCGACATCCTTAAGTGAAATAAATATCACAGGATATTTGCCCATATGCTCATCACAAAGAGATTTATTTTGTGAAATATATAATCCGTCAAACAGTGATTTGTCCGTGCCAATCTCGAAAAATGAGCGCAGCATGCTCATGCCAAGAGTCTTTCCAAAGCGCCTTGGACGGGTGAACAGCGTTACTTCACTCCAATTATGTAAAGCCTGTTCGACAAGCTTTGTTTTGTCAATATAATAAAAATTATTACGGCGTATTTTTTCAAAATTATCAATTCCTACAGGCAGTTTTAATATTTCCATGCAAGCCTCCCAAGTTAAAATATGTTCGATGCATTCACATATAGTATAACTGATTTTTAGAGGAAATACAATTTCTATTGACTATTTAAAACTGGCCCCTAAAATGAAAGTAATGTTGCCTAATACTTGAACAATATCATGGGGTTGTCTATAATGTAGTAAAAAGAAAATGGAGTTTTAATAAATGAAACGATTTACAGCAATATTACTTACAGGCATGATGATATTTACCCTCGCATCATGCGGCAAAAAAGCACAGGATACACCGACAGAGCCTGCAACAGAGACACAGGCTGCAGAGAAGGTTGAGATGCCTACGGAAACAGAAGCCGTGACAGAGGTGGTAACAGAGGCCGCAAAAGAAACACAGCAGACAGAAGCACAGCAGGAAGAACAGACTGCCGAACAGCAGGACGAGGAGCAGAACAATTCAGGTGAAAATAATTCCTCTTATCAGTATGTAGAAAGAGCATCCTATGAGAATGGAGAATCAGTGTCACTAAATCCATCATGGCAGTATGCAGATCATTCAGCGATAAATTCAGGCTGTGCGGTCATGTACAAGGCTACAGCAAACCGCAAAAACATAGTAGTAGGTGTCAATGCCGGACACGGTACAAGCGGAGGAACTTCGGTGAAGACACTTTGTCATCCGGACGGCTCTGCAAAGACCACAGGTGGTACAACAGGCGCAGGCGCAACAAAAGCAGTGGCAGTTTCAGGCGGTATGTCCTTTAATGATGGTACACCGGAGAGCTCTGTCACACTCCGTATGGCGCAGATATTAAAGGACAAGCTGCTTTCGGCAGGCTATGATGTGCTTATGGTAAGAGACGGAAGCGATGTACAGCTTGACAATGTGGCACGTACTGTCATCTGCAATAATGCGGCAGACTGTCATATCGCTCTGCACTGGGATGGCGACGGACTAAGCTACGATAAGGGCTGCTTTTACATATCAGTGCCTGGAGGCATAAAGGGTATGGAGCCGGTTGCATCACACTGGCAGCAGCATGATGCACTTGGGGCAAGCCTGATAGAAGGACTGCGCGTTCATGGAGCAAAGATAAACGGTAATGGCTCAATGGCGATAGACCTGACACAGACCTCATACAGTACAGTTCCGTCAGTGGATGTAGAGCTTGGCAACGCATGCTCTGACCACAGCGATGCCACACTTGAAAATCTGGCAGACGGACTGGTGCAGGGAGTCGAGGGATATTTCTAGAATAAAAAAAGTTACTGTTGTTTTTTTTGTGTGTATTGGCACTAAACTAAAGTTTGCAAAAACAACCGAATAATAGTAAAATGTCATACATGCGAGTATATTATTACGAAAACGAGCTGGAGGACGAGTTTTCCTCTGCTTCAATCAAGGCAAAAAAGATAGACGCAGACTATGACTACAGTATGGATAGTGCAGGAAGGCGATTTCTGCACTTCTTTTACATTTGCTGCGAGGTGTTATTATAGAAACGGTACAATAGATATAGAAAGGGAATATTATGACAGACAACAAATCCGGGGAGATACTCATAATAGAGGATGACAAGGACATTAATGATCTGCTTGCGACAGCGCTCTCAAAAGCCGGATATAGGACAAGACAGGCATGGTCAGGCACAGAGGGAGAGCTTTTGCTTAAGCTGGACAGGGAAGCTTATGCGCTTGTGCTATTGGATCTGATGCTTCCGGGGCTTTCAGGGGAGGAGCTTCTGGCACGGATACGGCAGATGGATGCGTCACTTCCGGTGATAATCCTTACGGCAAAGGATGAGCTGGATGAGAAAATCAATCTGCTCGTGGCAGGCGCTGATGATTACATCACAAAGCCGTTTGAGATAAAGGAGGTCGTTGCCAGAGTGGCTGTGCAGCTGCGTCATGCGGTGGCAGATGTGCCTTCAAAGTCGGGCAAGGCAGGAGAAAACCAGACAAAAGCAGAAAATGAGACCGGGCAGGGAGATACTGCAAATACATACATAGCGGGTCCTGCTAAAATAGAGCACAGACAGCTTGTGCTCGATCGGATTTCAAGACAGCTTTATGTAGCTGATAATGCTGTTGACGGCATCACAAAGCAGGAGTTTGCCATACTCGAGCTTCTCATGGCGCATCCCAGACAGGTGTTTGCTAAGGAGGACATATTTGAATATGCCTGGGATGAGCCGTATATTGGCGAGACAAAGACTCTTGATGTGCACATCAGCAATATCAGAAAGAAGATAAAAAAGCTGACCGATGACGAGTACATAGAGACAGTGTGGGGCATCGGTTACAAAATGAAAGAGTAAAGGTAAACAAGCTTTACTCTTTTTTTACTTTTTGTTAGCGATGTATTAGGATTTTACATTTATATTATGATTAAAGGGTTGCTAAGGAATACATAGAGTTCTTTTACCCTCACTATTATATTATGCAAGAAAAGGAGATTTGGTTGTGAGTGAAATATTATTGCAGACAAAGGCACTGACCAAGCAGTATGGGCACCAGAAGGCAGTTGACAATGTGGATATCCACATCAAAAAGGGTGCAATCTATGGATTTATCGGCAGAAACGGTGCCGGCAAGACTACCTGTATGAGAATGATCGGTGGTCTGGCAAAGCCGACAAGCGGAGAGATATCCATGTTTGGATACGCTGGAAAGGATTTGTCAAAGGTACGCTCAAGAGTGGGCTGCCTGATTGAGGCACCGGGTGTATATCCAAACATGACGGCGAAGGAAAATATCGAGATGAAGTGCCGTCTCTTCGGCATCAGTAAAAAGGGCTATGCAGAGGGCATACTTGATAAGGTAGGTCTGTTAAATGTGGGAAAGAAAAAAACAAAGAATTTCTCACTTGGTATGAAGCAGAGGCTTGGAATCGGCATGGCGCTGGTTGGAGAGCCTGACCTTTTAGTGCTTGATGAGCCTATCAACGGACTTGATCCACAGGGAATTGCAGAGGTGCGTGATACGATTCAGAATCTGTGTGCACAGCAGGATATGACTGTGTTTATTTCAAGCCATATATTGGAGGAGCTTTCAAAGCTTGCCACAGATTACGGCATTATAAATAATGGAGCCCTGCTTCAGGAAATTACCAGAGAGGAGCTGCTTTCCAAGTGCAGTGAGAAGATTACACTGACAGTGGACAATCCAAATAAAGCAGTGCCTGTGCTCGATAAGATGGGCTTTGTGCACTACATGATAGTGGACAAAAATCATATAGATGTCTATGAGCGCCTGAATGATAGCGCCGCCTTAAATACAGCGCTGGTCACAGCAGGAGTTTCGGTGGCACAGCTAGCGGTCACAGGAATGGAGCTTGAGACATATTTCCTTAGTATTACAGGAGGTGCGACAAATGTTTAATGCGGTAAGAATGGATATTTACAGATTGATACATACAAAGTCAGCTTATGTTATACTGGTAATAGCTATGGCACTTGCAATAGCTATGAGCGGTATGACAGCTCTTGTCAGAAGCATGGCGGCAGAGAGCATCGTGGAAACAACTGATGAGGTCACTATGGTAAGTGAGTCAGACAGTGAGATAGCAGATGAATACGATACAGCATCAGTGGAATCGTCAAATGGACCAACGGCAACAGTCGGGCTTGAAGTGGACAACTCCGACATGTCAGATGAGGTACCGACCATAGCAGATATGGTTGAAAGCGATATAGCGGGTCTTGACCTGGCACTTTTACTTGCGATATTTACGGTGCTCTTTTCAACAGCAGACCTAAACAGCGGCTATATAAAGAGCGTAGGCGGACAGGTGAAGTGCCGTGGAGTGCTGCTGTTTTCAAAGATGATAGCGCTTTCGGTATTTATCTTTGTGGCCATGGCACTTGATGTGATCGTCCAGTGTATTGCGACACCGCTGTTTTTACATGGAGCAGAATTCGGAGATGCAGCAGACTTCTTTAAGATGCTTGGCAGCCAATATGTGGTCACACTTTTATTTGTATATTTTGTCATGGCAATGGCAATCATTATAAAAAACAATGTAATCAGCATGATTATCGCTGTGTGCATGTGTACAGGTATCTTTACACTCATTTTCAGTGGAATCAATATACTTATTGAAAAAATCGGAGTAAAGAACTTTGATATAAATGATTACCTTATTGTTAATCAGATTTCTGAGCTTGATCTGAGTGCGTCTGCAAAGACCGTAGGCGGTGCATTTGCGGTAGCCGCTGTGTGGGCAGTGGTGTCACTGATTGCAGTGTACGGTGTATTTAAACGCAGGGATATATAATGTTTTTTGAATGAGGAATAAAACATGATTTGGAAAATACTGACTGTAATACTTGCAGTTTCGGTAGCTGTCTTAATAGCTGTGCTCGTAAAAATAAGGGCACAGCTTCGTGACATTAATGAACAGCTTGATTTTTTATGCGAAAAGGATACAAATATGCTCCTTTTAACCGATACCAACATGGCTGATATCGGAAGGCTTAAGGAGCGCATAAACAGATTTTTAGAGCAATGGCACAGGCAGCGTGAGGCGGCGGCAAAAAAGGAGCAGATGATATCTGACACGTACACAAACCTGTCGCACGATATCCGCACTCCGCTTACCTCGCTGGACGGCTATTTTCAGCTGCTTAGGGATGAGACTGACAAGAGCGCGCAGGAGCATTATATAGATATTATCCAGGAGCGCATCACAAGCCTTAAGGATATGCTCGAGGAGCTTTTTATGTTCACAAAGCTTAAAAATGACAGCTTCAAGTTGGAGCTGTCTAATTGCTGTGTCAGCAGACTTTTAAAGCAGACAGTGTTTTCGTATTATGAGGAGTGGAAAAAGCAGAGCATTGAGCCGTCACTTGATATATGTGAGGACACGATATTTATCACTGCAAATGTGCAGGCGCTTAGGCGGGTGTTTCAGAATGTAATAAAAAATGCGCTGGTGCATGGGCAGAAGAGCATCTGCATACAGATGAGGCAGCAGGATTCGTGCAATTGCAGGGCTTCAGATGACGAGCGTACTTCAAAAAATAGGATTGTCCATATTTTGGTTTCAAATGATGTAAAAAATCCTGATGATATAGATGTGGACAAGGTGTTTGAGCGCTTTTACAAAGCCGATGAGGCGAGGAGCATATCATCGAGCGGGCTTGGACTTTCGATTGCAAAGGAGCTTGTGGAGAGAATGGGCGGGAGTATTGAAGCAAGGCTTGAGGGGAAGCGGTTTGTTGTGGAAATACGGTTTGAAAGTGAATAAGGTACTGAACAGTTACTTCAAGATTGATTATTGACAGAAATAAAGAAAACCAGTAAAAAACTCTTGACTTCTCACCAAAAATATTGTAGTATACGTTTTGTGCAAAACACAAGGGCTTGTAGCTCAGCCGGTTAGAGCGCACGCCTGATAAGCGTGAGGTCGGAAGTTCGAGTCTTCTCAAGCCCATCCTTGTAATAAGCGTATTATGAAAGCCACGGATTGCTCCGTGGCTTTTATTTACGTCTATATCTTTATTTACGTTTACACTTTTAAGTATATTTACACTTTTATGTGTATCTACACCTGCACAATGCGTCCGTGTCTGCCTATTCCTTTAAAAAATCCAGCATTAATTCCATCATACTTTTTTGAACTGCACTCAGAAATCATAAGCTGCTGCTTGTATTTGTAATCATCCCACTCTAGAATTGCTGTGACATAGGGCTGTTCCTCCATTACACGCACAGTCGTATTTTTCTTTGAAAACACAGGGTATTTTCCGGTGTATCCCTTTTGAAGCAGCTCCTTTTCAAGCGCTTTACGCTTTTCTTTTATGCGTTCATTTATCTGATTTCCGTAATTTCTCTCCGGATAATCCTTTGATGCCTTTATCACAAGCTTATAAATATACTGATAAAGCGGTACTCTTTTTGCATCGGCTAAATGTCTGCTTAAAAGCTTTTCCGTTTTCTCACATGGATTTGCCCTGTAGCGTGCAATGAGCTTAAGATAATCAGTATCCGAAACCTCCCTGCAAAGCTCCTCCATAATGTCGATTCCCTCTACACGCGCCGGAAAATGATACTCCATCAAATCGCCGGGTACCGGTGTCCATCTGTGAAACGGTGCAAAGTAAATAAGGCTCTGGATAAAGCATTCTGTCTCGTTGCAGTATTCCTTTCCCATGTACATATACTTATCAGCGATTGTTCCTACCATATATACAAGCATGCGCCACTGCTCCTGTCCCTTTACCCAGAAATGTCCTATTTCATGGTATTTAAAGCATGCCTCATGCACATGCAAATTATCAAACCAGAGTGTGATCACATTGTCCTGCTGGTGCAGAATGAGTCCGTAGCCTTTTTCACTTCCTAAAACCAACGATGCCGAAATAATTTCTTCCTCGCTATGATAATCGCCCTTTAACACTGCATTTTCCACAGTCAGATAGCATTCCACCGCGTCATTCATGATATATGGGATTATATATTTGTCGTCACTTCTGCATATATCAAATGAACCGTAATCAAAGAGTTCTGCGAGCATGTAAAATGCGCGTGGCATATCCTCTTTTAAGCCAGGAAGAGCTTTTACTAAATCCTTGTAAGCCTGCATTGTGGTATCCTTTCGTATAGGAAAAAATGATAAAAAAATAAGAATTTCAGAAGTAATAAAAACCTCTGAAACCCTTGTAAATAGTACGGGCAACAGGACTTGAACCTGCACGGTCTCCCACTAGAACCTAAATCTAGCGCGTCTGCCAATTCCGCCATGCCCGCAAACACCTTGACAGTATATCATTTTGTTTCAGGTGTGTCAACATTATTTATCACATTACGAAAGCGGGGTTTCTCCATCTGTTTTATTTTTCGGATATTCGTTTGAGTGTGCACTGATGACCTCATTAATCCAGTCTACACACTGTTTTTTTCCGTCATCTGTAAATGGAAAGGTATTGTCAGTCTTTTTGCTGTCGTCGGTCAGGTCAAAAATATACGGCCCCGGCCATATCCAGGCATGAAATATTGGCTCACCCTTTTCCTCGGGTGTATCCTCGGTGGCTTCCTTGATGACAGGCTCCTCACGCTTTATGAGAAAGCGCATGCCGTTCATCCAGCCGGTAAAGGTTGTTTTTTTATAGTAGTTGAGGTTGAGTGCATCGTCGTATGTAAGCATAGGTGGCTCCTTGATATATAATGATATGTAATTATACACCAAATATCCGTTTAATGCCAGAATAACGCCGGTACTTAACAATTCAAAGTAATCATGCGCTGAAAATTAATATTTTAATGCAAAAATAAAAATGAATAAAAATGTATAAATAATGCTTATAACCTGCATAAATTACCCTTATTAATGAGTATTATAAAAAATGACTAATTTTTATGCAGAAATGAAAATTATATAGGAAAATATATCCAATTGACAAAGTATGATTTCTGTGTATAATAAAAAAGAATTGTTCGCGTCAGAACGACAGTTGTATCAGACAGCAAGATTAGGGAGTGTGTAATGACAATGACGTCATTCGCACTTTTTTGCGTATTAGACAAAATACTTTGACGTGGTACAGTGATAATGCTTTAAAAAATAAAAATAATGCATTATCGATACAAATCCAAGAGGGAGAGAAAAATATGGGTAAGTACATTGTAAAGAGAGTTATTCTCGCGATTTTTACAATCTTCATTATCAGTCTTATTACATTCTTTGCCATGAATGCAATTCCGGGTGGTCCATTCAATTCGGAGAAGGCAAAGAGTCCGGCGGTAATGAAAGAGCTTGAGGCACGCTACGGACTGGATCAGCCACTTATAGTCCAGTACAAGAACTACATGGCAGGCGTGCTGCACGGAGATTTCGGTGTTAGTCTTAAGACAGACCGTCCGATCTCAGATATCATCGGGGAGAGCTTCCCGATTTCAGCGAAGCTTGGACTTTTAGCGGCGCTCACTGCGATAGTATTCGGAGTGGTGCTCGGTTCGATAGCAGCGCTGATGCGAAACAGGTGGCCGGATCGAGTTATAGTATTCTTCGTCACACTGATTACGTCGATGCCGTCATTTGTCATCGCTACGTTATTACTTTATTTCTTCTGTATAAAGCTTGGTGTGGTGCAGGCATTCAACTCAGGAAGCAACATGGTATTACTTCCGGTGCTGTCACTGTCACTTTCACCGATGGCATATATTACAAGACTTACAAAGACTTCAATGCTTGATGCACTCGGACAGGATTACATCCGTACGGCAAAGGCCAAGGGTGTACATCAGTACAAGATTATATTTGTACATGCGCTTCGTAATGCGCTCATTCCGGTCATCACATATGTGGGACCTATGATTGGTGGTATCCTTACAGGTTCAATGGTTATTGAGAGTATTTTCAATATCGGAGGACTCGGTTCCAAGTTCGTAAGCTGTATCACAAACCGTGATTACACAATGATTATGGCCACAACGCTTTTCCTTGCTGTCATCATGGTAGGCGCGAACCTCATTACAGATATTGTATACAAAGTGATTGATCCACGTATTAAGCTTGATTAAGGAGAGATAAAGATGAAAGATAATATGAAGAGAGCACCTTTCTCCACACAGATTGACCTTAGCAAGTTCGATATGAAGGATTTTGCCAAGGCATCAGATGAAGAGAAACGCCAGCAGGAGGTTATGGGTGAGTCAACTACCTTCTTGAAGGATGGTCTTAAGAGACTCCGCAAAAATCCACTGGCTATGGGTTCTATTATAGTTTTGGTTTTACTTATTTTGGTTATTCTTCTGGCACCAAAGATTGTGCCTTACGGCTATGCAGATATCGTTAAGGGTGCACAGAACTTAGGACCTTTCCAGTACAGCGAGGCTGAGCAGGCACAGATTGATGCAGGTGAGAAGCTGTTCCCACACATTTTTGGCACAGATGAGCTCGGAAGAGACTATTTTATCCGTGTTGTTTACGGAGCTCGTGTATCGCTGGGAGTCGGTGTGTTTGCATCACTGCTTGTGCTTATAATCGGTATCATTTACGGTTCCGTATCGGGCTTCTGCGGTGGCAAGGTAGATATGGTTATGATGAGAATAGTAGATATCATTTATTCATTGCCGGATATGCTGCTCATCATTTTACTCGCAGTTGTATTAAATGAGGTGCTGACACCTGTAATAAAGGGTACAGTGCTTTCAAAGCTCGGTGTCAACATGATTGCACTTTTCATAGTGTTTGGATTGCTTTACTGGGTAGGAATGGCAAGACTTATAAGAGGTCAGATTCTTACCATCAAGCAGAATGAGTACATTCTCGCAGCAAAGTGTATCGGAACATCATCAGCCCGCACTATCAGAAAACACATTTTACCGAACTGTCTGTCAGTAATCATCATTACTACAGCGCTTCAGATACCATCAGCCATCTTTACTGAGAGTTATCTGTCATTTATCGGACTTGGTGTTTCGGCTCCTATGCCTTCACTTGGTTCGTTGGCAAATACAGCGCGTGGCGGACTCCAGAGCTACCCATTGCGTCTTATTTTTCCGGCGCTCACGATTTGTATCATTGTTCTTACATTGAATCTTATCGGTGACGGCTTAAGAGATGCATTTGACCCTAAATTATCGAAATAGTAAGGAGTGAGTAAGATGGAAGATAATAAGTTTGTTCTTGAAGTATCTGATCTGCACACTACCTTCAAGACCGATAACGGAGACGTATCAGCTGTAAACGGTGTCAGCTTTAAGCTTGAGCCGGGAAAGACTCTTGGAATCGTAGGAGAGTCAGGCTCAGGAAAGTCAGTTACAGCATATTCAATCATGCAGATTCTTGCTGAGAATGGTGCCATCACAGGCGGCTCAGTAAAATATAAGGGTGAGGATATCACCAAATTGAACAAAAAGAAAATGGCAGATTTCAGAGGAAAATGCTGTTCAATCATTTTCCAGGATCCTATGACATCGCTTAATCCGGTATTTACGGTAGGCTACCAGCTTGAAGAGGCAGTGCTTCTTCACACAGACCGTACAAAGAAGGAAGCAAAGGAGCGCGCTATAGAGATGCTCACACTTGTAGGAGTAAATGAGCCTGAGAAGCGTGTAAATCAGTACCCTCATGAGCTTTCGGGTGGTATGAGACAGCGTGTCATGATAGCTATGGCATTGGCCTGTGAGCCGGATATCCTTATTGCAGATGAGCCGACAACAGCTCTTGATGTGACTATCCAGGCACAGATTCTTGAGCTTATGCAGTCACTGCAGGAAAAGCTCGGCATGGCAATCATCATGGTTACACATGATCTGGGTGTCATTGCTTCAATGTGTGATGAGATCATAGTTATGTACGGCGGCCGTGTGTGTGAGAGAGGAACAGCAGATGCCATATTCTACAGCCCGGCGCATGAGTACACAAAGGGACTGCTTCGTTCAATCCCTACAAAGACCAATTCAAAAACCAGGCTTGTTCCTATCGGAGGCACACCAATCAATATGCTCAACATGCCAAAGGGCTGTGCATTCTGCCCTCGCTGTGATGCCGCTATGAAGATATGTCTCACCGAAAAGCCGGAGGAAATCTGGGTTGGAGAGAATCATCTTGCAGCATGCTGGATGAATATTAAGAATATGATGGAGGAGGGAAAATCAAATGAGTAATGAGACAAATAACAACGAGTACCTGCTCAAGGTAGACCATTTGAAGCAGTATTTCCCTGTTCATGACGGATTTAAAAAGATGGAATTAAAGGCAGTCGATGATGTGTCATTTGCCATAAAGCCGGGTGAGACGCTTGGACTTGTTGGCGAGTCAGGCTGTGGAAAGACAACCGTAGGACGTACTCTTTTACGTCTGTACCAGCCTACAGCAGGACGCATTGAGTTCGACGGCAATGTATTGTTTGACAGTGAGAAGAAGATAGATGTGAATATGCATCCTTACCGTAAGCAGATGCAGATGGTATTCCAGGATCCGTATTCATCACTCAACCCTCGTATGACGGTTGAGGATATCATCGGAGAGCCTCTCGATGTGCACAAGCTTTACAATAGCAAGAAAGAGCGCCATGAGATGATTATGGATCTCATGGAGACAGTTGGACTAAACGCAGACCATGCCACACGCTATGCGCATGAGTTTTCGGGTGGACAGAGACAGCGTATCGGAATAGCAAGAGCGCTTGCAGTAGATCCGAAGTTTATCGTATGTGATGAGCCGGTATCGGCACTTGATGTTTCAATTCAGGCCCAGGTGGTCAACATGTTTGAGGATCTGCAGAGGGAGAGAGGGTTATCATACCTGTTTATAGCGCATGATTTGCTTGTAGTGCAGCATATCTCTGACAGAATAGCTGTTATGTACTTAGGTCATATGATGGAGCTTGCAGATGCTGATGAGCTGATGGACAATCCAATTCATCCGTACACACAGTCGTTGCTTTCAGCGGTTCCGATCCCGGATCCTGAGACTGCCAGACACAGCAAGCGAATCGTGCTTGAGGGAGATGTTCCTTCACCTCTTCGCATGCCTAGCGGCTGTCCGTTCCGTTCGCGTTGTAAATATGCGACAGAACAGTGTGCAGCAGCACGTCCGGAGCTTACAGACAGAGGAAACGGACATATGGTTGCATGCTTCAACCGCTAATATATGGTTTCTACCGGCATATAGCTTAAGCCGCTTGTGCCGGTTCTAACATAAATTTATTTTTCATATTAATTAGGAGGAAGAAAGATGAAAAAGAGATTAGTAGCACTTACTCTTGTTGCAGCTATGGCACTTGGCATGACTGCTTGTGGAAGCAAGGGCAACAACAAAACAACTACTAACGATAATTCTGATACTGCTGTATCAACAGCCGTAGATTGGACAAGCTATGACAAGTTAGTAGAATCTATCCGTACAGAAGCAGATCTTGCAAAGCGTGCAGAGATGATGCACCAGGCAGAGGATATGCTTATGGATACATGGTGTGTTATTCCACTTTACTACTACAATGACCAGTATATGCTCAAGGATTATGTCACAGACGTATACTCAACAGTAGAGGGCATGAAATACTTCTACAATGCAAAGAACACAAAGAATGCCGGAAAGTTAAACATCTACATGGCATCAGAGCCAGATCATATCGATCCTGCATTAAACAGTACTGTTGACGGTGGATGTCTTGCAGTAAACAGCTTTGAGGGTCTTATGCGTTACAACGCTGAGGGCAAGCTTGAGCCTGCATGTGCAGAGAGCTATGAGGTTTCTGAGGATGGCCTCACATACACATTCACAATGCGTGACGGTCTTAAGTGGTCAAACGGTGATGAGCTTACTGCAAAGGATTTCGAGTGGTCTTGGAAGAGAGCTGCAGATCCTAAGACAGCTGCAGATTACAGCTACCTTTGTGCAGTATTCGCAGGATATGATGATACAAAGGGTCTTGCTGCTGATGATGTAGTAGCTTCTGAGGATGGAAAGACTCTTACAGTTAAGCTTAAGGCAGTTACACCATACTTCCTTGACTTATGTGCATTCCCATTCTTCTTCCCTGTAAACCAGAAGTCAGTAGAGGGAAATGATGACTGGGCAAACGATGCAAGCGACAAGTTCGTTACAAACGGTGCATTCACACTCAAGGAGTGGAAGCATGATTCAAGCATGACATATGTTAAGAATCCTAACTACTGGGATGCTGACAATGTAACAGTTGATGAGATGAACGTAATGCTTACATCTGATGATGTTTCAGCTTACACAGCTTACCAGAACGGTAACCTTGATTTTATTGATTCAGTTCCTACAGCAGAGATTGAGGCAGCTAAGAAGACAAGCGAGTTCTACACAGTAGATAACCTTGGAACATACTACGTAGGCTTCAACATCAACTCTAAGCTTTACTCAGAACTTGGATTAGATGCTGACCAGGCTAAGGTATTCAGAAAAGCAATCTGTCTTCTTATCGATCGTCAGTACATTATCGATACAATCGCCCAGGGCGGACAGAAGATTGCCACAACATTTATCCCAGAGGGTGTTACAGATGGTAACGGTGGCGAGTTCAAGAACAAAGATTACTACGGCACAGATTACGATAAGAACTTTGAGGAGGCTAAAGAGCTTCTTGCTTCTATCGGATTATTAGATGAGAGCACAGGCCAGGTAAACCAGACTGTTGAGTTCACATACCTTGTAAACAACGCAGAGTCAAATGTAAAGATTGGTGAGGCTATTCAGGCGGATCTTTCAAAGGTAGGTATCAACTTAAAGGTTGAGCAGCAGGAGTGGAACGTATTCCTTAACAGCCGTAAGGACGGACAGTTTGATTTCGCCCGTGAGGGATGGCTTATGGATTACAACGATCCAATCAACATGCTTGAGATGTTCACAACAAAATCAGGTAACAACGATATGCAGTTCGGTCGTTAATCTGATTTTGCTATCATAACAAAGTCACTCGTGCCATTCGCACGACGATGCGAATAACATGCAGAGTATATAGGAAGTCATACAGCTATTGTATGGCTTCCTTTTTTTACGTTTAAAGTGGGCTTTTCAGAGAGAAAAAAGGCTCTTTAAAAAAATATGATAATGGTGTAGAATTGTTATTATATAGTTTTAGAATGATGTTTGAGGGTGTGTGATGATTTTAGGACTAAATGATACGGAAAAGAAATTTAAGACAGCGATGGATACGGCAGGTGCCGACATGACAGTGGTCAACAGATGGCTTAAGCTGTATGTCAAAACCAAAAAGAATTCCTCTGGTGTTGCAAAGCGCTATTATGGCGTGAAGACAGGCTTAAGCAGCCTGCTTTCAGATTTAAAGGAGCTTGAGCAGCTTGTTATCGGGTATTGTGAGCTCACAGGAACCGACCGGAAGCACTTTGGAGAGCTGATAAAGGCTTGCAAAGCGAAAAGCGGCATGTTTGACGATGAATTTTTAATCAGCAAGGTGGACACGGATTTTCACACGACTCTGGACTCTGTTGTAAAGCAGGGGGAGAGATATCTGTCATCCTTTGACAACGGTATCATTTTACAGAGTGAGATAGAGAATCTGATACACCTGACAAATGAGGGGCTTGAAAGGAAAAAGCCTGATTTGTTTGCTCTGTCATATTTCTATCTGGGGCACAGCAACAAAGAGCTTGCAGAGCTAAATTTCACACAAAAGACTAAGAGAGTGCATGAGATATATTATGAGGAGTTCTGGAAGGATATATTAAAGCAGCTTGAGGCATGTGTGAAGCAGGCTGAGGCCATAAACGATAAGTATGAGGGCACGACAGACCGGCGCACGGCAAGGATACTGTCAGAGCTTAAGCCGCTTCTTGTGGGTGTTGCAAAGCAATGGGAGCCGGAACAGACAGCAGAGTACATACTGCGCGATATGTGCAGGATATTCAGGGATTGACATAGAAAATGCAGATTGATAAAGGAGCAGAATATGTATATTATAATTTGGGCAATTATCTTAGGAGCTATTTTTTATATTAATAAAAAATCAAAGAGCGCAGGCAGCAAAAACACGCAGCCAAACAAACCGAGACCGCAGCAGAAGCAGATACAGCATATATGGAACAGCATGCAGAATACAGTTCAGTCGGGTATGAATGCATTGAACCAGACATATCAGCAGAAACCACAGCCACAGATGCAGCAGAGAGCACAGCAGGCTCAGAGACCACAGATGCAGCAGAGAGTACAGCCACAGCAGAGACCGCAGCATAGCAATCCGGATATAGTGCAGAGGGCCGTGAAAAATAACGCACGCTTTGCGGATGATACGACACAAAAAGAGCTTGAGACTATGCACGGACATAGCGAGGCACAGCAGAGAATGGCTCAGGAGCACTCAAGAAACTGCCAGACACTGCATACCAAAGCGGCAGACGGTGCAAAGATGATAGAGGCTGAGACACAGAGCATGTTTGGCAGTGTTGAGGATCTGATTGCCATGGGATACAGCGGCAATCTGGAGTTTGAGAGAGATTTCCTTGGGGAAGGCTTAGACATGATTAACAACTTTTAAATAATAGGAAAAGAGGCAGAAATGATGGACAGAACACCAAAGCCCGGAGAGCTTTACAGGCACTTTAAGAATAAGCTGTATCAGATAGTTACAGTGGCAACACATTCAGAGACAGGGGAAAAGCTTGTGATTTATCAGGCTTTATATGATAATTTTGGGATATACGCCAGACCACTCGACATGTTTGTAAGTGAGGTGGACCATGAGAAATATCCTGATGTGAAGCAGAAATACAGATTTGAGAAGATCACACTTAAGGATAAGCCGGAGGATATGTCGGGAAAGAGTATCTCTTCCAACACTAATGCGATTGCAGCTAATGCACCTGAAGCTGTGAGTGTTCAGACACAGGAATGTTATGAGCCGGCACCGGATGCAGATGAGGGCCAGGCACCGGATCCGCGTTTACTGGAGTTTCTTGATGCGGATACCTTTGAAGAGAAGTACAATATACTTATTTCAATGAGGGATATCATAACCGACCGCCTTATAGATGACATAGCGGTGGTTATGGATGTTGTAGTTCCTGAGGGCCCATTGCAAAAGCGGTATGATGATTTAAAGAATACGATAAAGACCAGGCAGTACTATGAATTTTCCAATCGGCTCAGATAGCTGTTGTGATATTTGCCAGATTCAGTGACATCCTCGCCAAACCAGTCAGGCGCTGTGAATTCATTTGCTGCGTCGACAGAGTCGAATTCAACCTCCACAAGTGTAAGAGGAGCCAGATCACCCTCAAATACATCAAGCTCTGCGGTCAGACCACCGTCAAGAGGTATGAGATAGCGTGTCTTTTCGATGAGACGACCGTCAATCTTTTGGACAAGATGGTCGTAGGCTTCTTTTGTGAGAGGAAGATTGTACTCCTCGCGCACCATAAGACCGGCTCCCTTGTAGGTCATATAATAGCTGTCATTTGAGCGTCTGACTCTGACAACAGGCGAGGTGCACAGATAGCCCTGGGCGATTTTTTTTCTCGCGTAGCTGTCTAAATTGGAAGGAAGCTGTTTAAGTAAGTATTTTCTTTCGATTTCCATGGTATATCCTTTCAGGTTACTGGTAGATTTATAGTTACGGTTTATACTTTTGTTTTACCCTCATATCATTTATATATGATTATAATGACCGGTATTTAAAAATTCAAGGACGAACCGCAGCTTTTTATAGTATGATTAAAGGGTCAAAAGGTATCATAGTATTATCAAAGAAAAATAAAGGAGAAAAATATGATTAAAGTAGGAATTTTTATGGCAGACGGCTGTGAGGAGATTGAAGGACTTACAGTAGTCGATATAGTTAGAAGAGCAAAGCTGGAGATTGAAACCATATCAATCACGGAAAAAGCAGAGGTGACAAGCTCTCATCAGGTGACATTTAAGACAGATACTACAAAAGCACAGGCTGATTTTGACAGCTACGATGCAATCGTACTGCCGGGAGGCATGCCGGGTACATTAAACCTTGGCGCGGATGAGACCGTAGTAAAGACAATTAAGAGATTTGCCGCTGAGGGAAAACTTGTTGCAGCGATATGTGCAGCGCCTAGCGTGCTCGGTGAGAATCATATACTTGAGGGCAAAAAAGCTACCTGTCATCCGGGTTTTGAGGAAAAGCTGCTCGGTGCACAGTGGCTTGAGCAGCCTGTAGTTGTGGATGGCAATGTGATTACAAGTCGTGGAATGGGAACAGCTATTGCGTTTGCACTCGAGCTTGTCAGATACTTCACAGACGATGCCACAGTAGAGCATATTCGACAGGGATTGGTATACTAATACAACGTTCAGCAAATAATCATATTATTAGTATTATAACAAAAGAGGTCACACACCAACCCCATGGTGCGCGGCCTCTTTTTATGCTTGCATTTGAAGCGTACATTTGAAGCCTGCTATTGCAGAGCTTATTTCATCTGCTGCTCCTGCTTCATGATCATCTGTTTGACCATCTCGCCACCGATTGAACCGGCCTGCTTAGAAGTAAGGTCACCGTTGTAGCCCTCCTTTAAAGGGACTCCAAGCTCTGAAGCAACCTCTTCCTTGAAACGGCTCATAGCCTCTTTTGCCTCCGGTACAGAAGCCTTTTTACTACTTGATGCTGCCATAATGCAATACCTCCTTTTAAAACGTTATACACAAGCTGTATGTGTATGGAAATATTATGCCGTAAAATGACAAAAATATGTTTTGGTATTGCTGACAATTTATGGAATTATACACAAAAGCAAATTTAATGTAAAAAACACTGGAAATAGTGGATTTGTTGTGTTATAATCATCCAATGACTGGGCTTAGCAGTTTAAAAAGCATGCCCACATTACATTTGATGTACATACCATTCATATATATTTTTAAGGAGGATAACGATTGACATGAGTGTACAGGTTGAGAATTTAGAGCATAATATGGCGAAGCTTACTATTGAGGTAGCAGCTGAGGAATTAGAGAAAGCATTGGATTCTGCATATCAGAAGCAGAAGAAACAGATTAGCGTACCTGGATTCCGTAAAGGAAAAGTGCCAAGAGCTATGATTGAGAAAATGTATGGAGCAGGTGTGTTCTACGAGGATGCAGCAAACATTCTTATGCAGCAGACATACGCAGGTGCGGTTGACGAGAGCGGTGTTGACATTGTTTCACGCCCAACAGTTGAGGTTACTCAGATTGAGAAGGGACAGCCTTTCATCTACACAGCAGAGGTTGCTGTAAGACCTGAGGTTACTCTTGGTAAGTACATGGGCGTTACAGTTACAAAGATCGACACATCAGTTTCTGATGAAGAGGTTGACGCTGAGCTTGAGAACCAGAGAAACAAAAATGCAAGAACAGTTACAGTTACAGATCGTCCTGTAGCAGAGGGAGATACAGCAGTTATCGACTTTGAGGGATTTGTTGACGGAGTAGCTTTCGAGGGTGGAAAGGGTGAGAATCATCCATTAGAGATCGGTTCACACACATTCATCGATACATTCGAGGATCAGTTAGTAGGAAAGAACACAGGCGATGAGGTTGAGGTCAATGTAACATTCCCTGAGAAGTATCAGGCAGCAGACCTTGCAGGAAAGCCGGCTACATTCAAGGTTAAGATCAACGAGATCAAGGCTAAGGAGCTTCCTGAGCTTGATGATGAGTTTGCACAGGATGCAGCAGGTGTTGATACATTAGCTGAGTACAAAGAGGAAATCAAAAAGAACCTCACAGAGAAGAAAGAGACAGAAGCTAAGAAGACTAAAGAGGATGAGGCTATCCAGAAGATTATTGATAAGTCAAAGATGGATCTTCCGGAGGCAATGATTGAGACTCAGTGTGAGACAATGGTTGAGGAGTTTGCTCAGAGAATCGCACAGAGCGGTCTTACAATGGAGCAGTACTTACAGTTCTCAGGCATGACAGTTGACCAGCTTAAGGATCAGGTTCGTCCTGAGGCTACAACACGTATCCAGAGCAGCCTTGTACTTGAGCAGATTGCCAAGGAGGAAAATATCGAGGTTACTGATGCAGATATTGATGCTGAGGTAGAGAAGATGGCTAAGGCATACGGCATGGAGGCTGATAAGCTTAAAGAGTACATGGGAGATGCTGAGAAGGAGTCTATGAAGAAAGACCTTGCTATCACAAAGGCCGTAGATCTTATCATGGACAACGTTAAAGAGCGTGCAAAGGCAAAGAAAAAGGCTGATGCAGAAGAGTCTACAGAAGAATAAGATTTTTGAATCAAGATTTGATGGACTGGCTCAGAAGCCTATTTTCTGAGCCGGTCTTTTGAGCTTTTATAAAGGAGGCATTTTATATGAGTTTAGTACCATATGTCATTGAACAAACCAGCAGAGGAGAGCGCAACTACGACATTTACTCCAGATTATTAAAAGATCGTATAATTTTCCTTGGAGAGGAAGTAAATGAGACAACAGCCAGCCTTGTTGTTGCCCAGCTTTTATTCCTTGAGTCTGAGGATCCGAATAAGGATATCCACCTTTACATCAATTCACCGGGTGGAATGGTTACAGCAGGACTTGCTATTTACGATACTATGCAGTACATCAAGTGTGATGTTTCAACAATCTGTATCGGTCTTGCAGCAAGCATGGGAGCTTTCCTTCTTGCAGGCGGTGCAAAGGGCAAGAGATATGCTCTTCCAAATGCAGAGATTATGATTCATCAGCCATCGGGCGGTGCAAAGGGTCAGGCTACTGAGATTCAGATTGCTGCAGAAAATATTTTAAAGACAAAGAAGAGATTAAACGAAATTTTAGCAGCCAATACAGGCAAGCCATACGAGACAATTGCAGCTGATACAGAGCGAGACAACTATATGTCAGCACAGGAAGCCGCAGAGTATGGTCTCATAGACAGTGTAATAACAAACAGATAATCAGAAGTTAGATGAATTTAAGAGGGTACCCCATATGGGATGCCCTCATGCAATAAAAGGAGTTAATAATGGCAGGAAAAAACGACGGAAAGATTCGCTGTTCATTTTGCGGTAAGACACAGGACCAGGTAAATCGTTTGATTTCCGGACCTAATGGAGCTTTTATCTGCGATGAGTGTATAGATATATGTGCCGAGATTCTTGAGGAAGAAGGCGTAGAGGGCCATGAGGACAAAAGCAGCGCTAAGGATGATATAAATCTTGTTACTCCGGAGGAGCTTAAGGCGTTTTTGGACGATTATGTAATAGGACAGGACCAGGCAAAGAAGGTGCTTTCGGTTGCTGTTTACAATCACTATAAGAGAGTTCTGGCAGGTGATACATCAGATGTAGAGCTTCAGAAGAGTAATATTCTCATGCTTGGACCTACAGGCTCAGGAAAGACACTTCTTGCGCAGACACTTGCCAGAGTGATAAATGTTCCATTTGCTATCGCTGATGCTACAACACTTACAGAGGCAGGATACGTAGGTGAGGACGTGGAGAATATCCTATTAAAGCTTATTCAGGCGGCAGATTATGATATCGAGCGTGCAGAGCATGGTATCATTTATATAGATGAGATAGATAAAATCACAAAGAAATCAGAGAATGTCTCAATCACCAGAGATGTGTCAGGCGAGGGTGTACAGCAGGCTCTTTTAAAGATTCTTGAGGGCACAGAGGCATCTGTACCGCCACAGGGCGGCAGAAAGCATCCGCAGCAGGAGCTTATTCCTATTGATACTACTAATATACTTTTTATCTGCGGTGGAGCATTTGATGGTCTGGAAAAAATCATCGACAGCCGTATGGATACATCATCTATAGGCTTCAATTCAGATGTAAAGTCAAAGACAGAGCTCAATGTAGGAGAGGCGTTTAAGCATGCACTTCCACAGGATTTTGTAAAGTTTGGATTGATTCCTGAGTTTATCGGACGTGTACCTATTACCGTTTCTCTCGAGGCACTCGACAGGGATGCACTTATCCGTATACTTAAGGAGCCTAAGAACTCGCTTATCAAGCAGTACACCAAGCTTTTTGAGCTTGACGGAGTAGGTCTTGAGTTCACAGATGATGCAGTAAATGCCATCGCTGACAAGGCACTTGAGAGAAAGACAGGAGCCAGAGGACTTCGTGCCATCATGGAGGCTGTTATGCTTGACCTTATGTATCGTATACCATCAGACAAGAGCATCAGCAGATGTGTAATAGACAAGGATATCGTTGAGGAAAACTTAAAGCTTGATGGTGATTGCGTGCCTGAGGCATATATCGAGGAAAAAGAGGCATCATAAGTACATGGCGGTATTTTACAAAAGATACAGCATCGGATAATATAAATTGCACAGCGGTTTGTTATGCATGGCTGTGCAATAATACAGGAGATATAAGTGGAAGAACAGATTATGAATATGCCTGCAGTAGCGCTGAGAGGGCTTACTATTCTGCCGGGGATGATTGCCCATTTCGACATCAGCAGAGAGCGCTCCCTTCGTGCTGTTGAGGAGGCTATGGAGCAGGATCAAAAGATTTATCTTGTCACACAAAGGAATGTGGACAGTGAGGACCCGACTCAGGAAGACCTCTATCAGATGGGTATTGTTGCTGATATAAAGCAGGTTGTCAGATTACAGAATGATGTTGTGAGAATACTTGTAGATGGAATAAGCCGGGCAGCATTGCTTGGCTTTACCGGTAATGAGAAGTATCTTGAGGCAGAAATCTGTTATTGTGATAGTAATGCAGACAGCCTGCCGGAGGATCTCAGAGAAGCCATGCTTCTCGGAGTCAGAGAGGCTTTTCACAGATATGCGGCAGTCGTCGGCAAAATCAGCAAGGAGCTTATCAGACAGATAGATCAGTATGAGGATCTTGAAAAGCTCATAGATTATGTAACCAACAATCTGCCGGTGTCATATGAGCTTAAGCAGCAGGTGCTTGAGGCAGAGGATATCAATGACAGATATCAGGTTATAGTATCATTACTTCTCTCCCAGGTGGAGGTTATTTCCATAAAGAATGAGCTTCAGAAAAAAGTAAAGGTTCGTGTGGACAAGCATCAGAAGGAGTATGTGCTTCGTGAACAGCTTGGTGTGATACGTGAGGAGCTGGGCGAGAATGCTGACTCGGAGGCTGATGAATATGAGAAAAAGCTATCTGAGTTAGATGCGCCTGACTACGTAAAGGAAAAGACGAAAAAAGAGATAAAGCGCTTTAGAAATATGAGCAGCAGCTCATCAGAGAGCACAGTTGAGAGAGGCTATATAGAGACTGTACTTGAGCTTCCGTGGAACAAGATGTCTGTGGACAACAAGGATCTTGACCATGCAGCACAGGTGCTTGATGATGATCATTACGGATTAAAGGATGTTAAGGAGAGAATACTTGAGTTTCTGGCAGTCAGAAATCTGACAAGCAAGGGAGAGAGTCCTATAATTTGTCTTGTAGGTCCTCCGGGAACAGGAAAGACAAGCATAGCCCGTTCAATTGCGTCGGCACTGGAGAAGAAATATGTGCGTATTTCTCTTGGTGGTGTGCGTGATGAGGCAGAAATCCGTGGACACAGAAAGACATATATCGGCGCTATGCCGGGCCGTATAGTAAATGGCTTAAGACAGGCAGGCGTTTCAAATCCTCTCATGCTGTTGGATGAGATAGATAAGGTGTCAAGTGACTACAAGGGTGACACATCAGCCGCTCTTCTCGAGGTGCTTGACAGTGAGCAGAACAGCAGATTCAGGGATCATTACATTGAGATGCCTGTGGATTTGTCGGAGGTGCTTTTTATTGCAACGGCAAATGAGGTTTCAGGCATTCCAAAGCCGCTTCTTGACAGGATGGAGCTTATTGAGGTGTCAAGCTACACTGAAAATGAGAAATTTCACATAGCAAAGGAACACCTGGTTGAGAAGCAAAAGAGCAAAAACGGAATTAAAAAGGAACAGCTTACGATAACAGACTCTGCCCTAAAGGATATTATAAGGCTGTACACCAGAGAGGCCGGAGTCAGAAGCCTTGAGAGGACTATCGGCAAGCTGTGCCGCAAGGCTGCCAGGGAAATCTTTAAGGACAGCGAAGCTGCTGTAAAGGTTACAAAGACCAATCTTAAGACGTATCTTGGCAATCCGAAGTACAGCCCGGAGAAGAAAAATGATCATGCAGAGGTTGGAATCGTTAGAGGCCTGGCATGGACTAGCGTGGGCGGAGTCACACTCGAGGTTGAGGTGAATGTGCTGCCGGGCAAGGGTGAGCTAGTGCTCACCGGTAAGCTTGGCAACGTGATGAAGGAGTCGGCACAGGCGGCACTTAGCTATGTGCGCTCAATAAGCGAAGGATATGGCATTGATGCAGAGTTTTATACGAAGCATGACATCCATATACATATCCCGGAGGGCGCAGTGCCAAAGGACGGACCATCTGCAGGTATCACTATGGCGACAGCCATGCTCTCAGCCATTACAGACAGAGCTGTCAGGGCAGATGTAGCCATGACGGGCGAGATAACGCTGCGCGGCAGGGTGCTTCCGATAGGAGGACTCAAGGAAAAGCTGCTTGCAGCCAAAGTAATCGGAATAAAAACAGTATGTATTCCAAAGGATAATGAAAAGGACCTGGAGGAGATTTCAAAGGAAATAACAGACGGCATGGAAATCGTGCCGGTGGAGAGATTTTCACAGGTGGAGAAGATAGTATTTGTAAAATAAGAATGAGGAAGAGATTATGGTAATTAAAAGTGTTAATTTAGAGACAGTTTGCGGAATTACAAGCACAATCCCTGACAATGAGTATAATGAAGTGGCATTCGCCGGCAAGTCAAATGTAGGCAAGTCGTCACTGATCAACGCACTCATGAACAGAAAGTCACTTGCCAGGATCTCTTCACAGCCCGGCAAGACACAGACCATCAATTTTTATAACGTCAATGACGCCATGTATCTGGTCGATCTGCCGGGCTATGGCTATGCCAATGCCAATATCGAGATAAAAGCTAAATGGGGACAGATGATAGAAAACTATCTTCACACCTCAAAAAAGCTTCAGGCAGTGTTTCTTTTAATAGATATAAGGCATGAGCCATCTGACAATGATATCATGATGTATGACTGGATGGTAAACCAGGGCTTTGCACCGATCATCATTGCAACCAAATCTGATAAATTGAAAAAAAGCCAGATTGCCGCACACATAAAGACTATCAAGGATGTGCTTCATGTAAAGCCGGGCACGGTAGTTATACCGTTTTCGTCCATGTCAAAGGAAGGCAGGGACGAAATCTGGAATCTCATAGATTCACTCGTGTTTGACGAGGAGACGCTTCTAGCCATGAAACAGGAGGAAGAAGCAAAGCGCGAGGCTAAATCAGCTGCAAAAAGAGCCGCTGCATCCCAGCCGCACAAAAAGGAGCGCTGGAAGAAGACCGGAAAGCCGGTTGCGAAAAAGACAAAAGAGCGCAGAGATAAGGCCAAGAGCAAAAAAAGCGCTAATAATCATAAAAAGAAATAAAGCTATAGAAAGAAAGGCGAATATTTAATATATGAAGAATAAATGCAAATTTGTAGGCATTATGTTTTTGTGTATATTGATAGTGTGTACGCTTGCGGTAATGGCATATGAGCACACAGCAGGTATGAAAGGCGCTGCCGGTGGAGTATCAAATTCTTCGGGCAATACAAAAAATACTGACGAAGCTGACGATATGCTTACTGTCGTGACATCCTTCTATCCTATGTACATTGCCACTTTAAACATAGTGGATGGTGTGAAAGGAGTGAGACTCGAAAATCTGAGCGAGCCACAGACCGGTTGTCTGCACGATTTCCAGCTCACACCGGAGGATATGAAGCTTTTATCCACAGCCGATGTTTTTGTAATAAACGGAGGCGGTATAGAGTCGTTTATGTCTGATGTGGCAAAAGCATATCCGAAGCTGGATGTGGTTGAGGCTTGTGAGGATGTGGCACTTCTTTCTGATGATGAATCAGACAGTGACCACGACCATGACCATGAAGCAGATGCAGAATCGGACAGTGACCACGACCATGACCACGAAGCAGACACAGAATCGGACAGTGACCACGACCATGACCACGAAGCAGACGCAGAATCAGATAGCGCGCACGATCATGACCATGGTGATGAGAATGCCCATGCATGGATGAGCGTGCCGCGTTACCGCACCATGGTTCAGACAATCGCATCCCGGCTTGCCGAAAAGGATGCAAAGCATGCTGATGAATATTATGCAAATGCAAAAGCATATGATGCAAAGCTTGCAGTGCTTGAAGAAAAGATAAATAGCATAAAGAGTCTTACCAATGGACAGAATATCATCATATTCCATGAGGCCTATGCGTATGTAGCGGATGATTTTTCAATGAATGCATGCTATCTGTTAGATCTTGACGAGGAGCGCTCAGTCAGCGCAGGTGAGATAAAGCAGGTAATAGGTGCCATAAAGGATGACGGAGTGTCGGTAATACTCGCTGAGGAGCTTTACGGAAAGAGCATGGGAGATACCGTATCGCGTGAGACAGATGTGCATGTGATTTATATCGACCCTCTCAACAGGGGAGAGTACGACAAGGACAGCTATCTTTATGGTATGGAGCACAATATAGAGCTTATCAAAGAGGCATTTACTAAATAAAATTGGAGAAAATATGCGGAAAATAATACAGCCATGTGGCTTTCATTGCATAAAAATAAATAACCTTGGAGTGAGCTTTGGAGAGCAGACAGTGCTTGAGGATGTAAATATGCACATACATTGCGGCTCCTTCAATGTCATAATAGGCCAAAACGGTGCCGGAAAATCTACACTCATAAAGGCGATACTGGGCGAGATACCTCACACCGGTACGATTGAGTTCAAGGATACTAAGGACGGACATATGGCTAAGCTTAAAATCGGCTATGTGCCGCAGTCTGTCAATATTGAGAAAAATACACCGGTCAGCGTGTATGACCTCATAGCAAGCTATCAGTACAATTATCCTGTTTTTCTGCCAAAGAGCAAGAAGATAGAGGCAAAGATAAGGGAGACACTCGAGGTATTTGAGGCTGAGGAGCTCATCGACAAGCAGGTGTGCAACCTCTCGGGAGGACAGCTGCAGAGAGTGCTTCTTTCCATGGCAATCATGGATGAGCCAAACCTGCTGCTGTTGGATGAGCCGGTGTCCGGAATAGACCAAAACGGCATGGAGCTTTTCTATAAGACCATGGATTATTTAAAGACTCACTATGACCTTGCAATCATACTCATATCGCACGATTTGGACTATGTGGCAAAGTACGCAGACCATGTTGTGCTGCTTGATAAGACAGTAGCAAAGCAGGGAACTGTGAAGGAAGTGTTTGAGAGCAAGGAATTTGAGAGAATTTTTTACACAGGAGAGGAATCCTGGGTGAGAGAGGAGGAGCACAAATGAATATAACCTCCTGGCTTCAATATGATTTCATGAGAAATGCCCTTATCGCTGTGCTCATCATCACACCGCTTTTTGGCATAATGGGAACCATGATTGTAAACAAAAAGATGGCATACTTTTCAGATGCACTCGGACATTCGGCACTTACCGGAATCGCTGTCGGAGTGGTATGCGGCATGGCTGATACCTCACTTGCCATGGTGATATTTGCGATAGTGTTTGCACTTCTTTTAAATAAGATAGGCAGTTTGAACACTGCATCGACGGATACCATTATATCGGTATTTTCATCGTGCTCTGTGGCGATAGGTCTTGCGATACTGTCAAAGGGCGGCAATTTCAGCAAATACTCAAGCATATTGGTGGGCGATGTGCTAAGCATCACAAAGACGGAGATAGTGTATCTCATCGTGATTTTTGTGGTCACTATAGTGTTCTGGGTGTTTTGCTTCAATAAGCTCAATGCCATCTGCATACACAGAAGCGTGGCAAAAAGCAAGGGTATACATGTACGTCTTCTGGATAATCTGTTTGCGGTGCTTGTAGCACTCATAGTTATGCTATCCATCAAGTGGATAGGTATACTTATAATAAATGCTCTGCTTATACTGCCGGCGGCTTCATCAAGGAATATTTCGGAAAATATGCGTGAGTATCATTTCTTTTCAGTGATATTTTCAGTATTTTCCGGTATAGTCGGCCTCGCAGTGTCATACTACACCAATGTGGCAACAGGCCCGATGATAGTGATTATCGCATCGGTAATATATTTTTCGACATTTATATTTGGCAGAAAATTGAAAAAATAACGGTAAGGGCTATAAGAAACAGAGACAAAACAGCCGATACACAATATAAGAGAAAGACTGTTTAGCTATATCAGACGCTATACAGGTTGATAATAGTATAGCGGGAAAGGATTCCCGCACGCACATTACCAGGGAGGGATGAGAGATGTTAGATGCTATTTCAAGTGTAGTTTCAGCAGTAGCGGCGCAGAGTGTCACAGCAAAGGACGAGGCGCAGACAAAGAATACCAATACCGCTTCAAAGAAGCAGGATGCAAAGACGGATAAGTCGGATGCAAAGACTGCAGGCTTCAGCGAGGAGGCAGCTGTATATGAGAAATCAGACAGCAAGGATGATTCAAAGGATACTGCAAAGAGCACAGTAAACCAGAAGATGAGCAAGGCAGACAGAGATGCACTGGTACAGGCACTTAAGGATGATGCCAACGCCAGACAGCAGCAGCTTATCGAGATCGTCAGAAAGTCCATGACAGGGCAGGCTTCAACCTGGGACAAGTCACAGGGCTTAAAGAGTCTGTTTGAGAATCTGACTGTAGATGCAGACACAATAGCGCAGGCCAAAAAGGACATCGCAGATGATGGATACTGGGGAGTTGAGAAGACTTCAGACCGTATTCTTGACTTTGCAAAGGCACTGTCGGGAGGCGACAAGGACAAGGCTGATGAGCTTTTGAATGCATTCAAGAAGGGCTTTTCACAGGCAACAGGAGCCTGGGGAGACAAGCTGCCATCAATTTGCCAGGATACTTATGATGCCGTAGTCAAGAAGTTTGATGACTGGAAGAATGGCACAGAGGACACACAGGTACAGGGCTAGAAGCCGGATGTGTATGTAAAAGTGTCGTGATGGAACGAATATTATATAAGAAATCTGATTTATGAATTATGAAAAGTTGGCTGCACGCAGCGTGCAGTCAACTTTTTAGTGCTTGTATAATTTTTTAAGAGGTATATAATAGAAATATAGTATATAAGTATCATTATTCATGGGAGGAAATATCATGAAATTAGACATGTCAAAGTGGAAAGCACTTAGCATCAAAAATCGTTTAAAGAAAGGCTTCAGACTGACTACATTTGTAGCATCGGCATCGGGGGTTATCGCGGGTATTCTTATGATTCTTGTATCAATGAGATATTCCAGCGCACTAACCTTTTTCGGATTTTCACAGGGAGATATAGGAAAGGTTATGGTAACCTTCTCAGAGACACGAAGCGCTACACGAGCTCTTATCGGTTATACAGCTTCTGACACATTAAGTAAGATGTCTGATACACATGATTCTAAAAAGGAATCATTTCAAAAATACTGGAAAGAGCTGCAAAGCTCTATAAAGAAAGATGAGGAGCAGGCTATATATGATGATATAAACAGTAAGCTCGACTCATACTGGAGTCTCGATGATGAAATCGGACAGTTAGGTAGGAATGCTACAGATCCTGAGACACAGAAGGAGGCCGAGGAGAGAGCAGTAGCAGAGCTTGCACCTGCATATGATGATATATATCAGCAGCTTGTTTCCCTTATGGATATAAAGGTAACAGAGGGAGATAATTTAAGCAAGAGATTATCATTAGTATCATATGCCGCATTTGGTATTGTTATTGTTATCATTGTCAGTTCATATTTTATCTCGATGAAAATCGGGGACGAAGTTGCAGTTGGTATTTCTAAACCACTCGATGAGTTAAAACAGAGATTACGTACATTTGCACAGGGTGATCTTGAGGCTCCATTCCCGGCAGTTGATTCACAAGATGAAATTGCTGATATGGTAGGGGTTGCGAAAAACATGGCAGCAGACCTTAAGACTATCATATCTGACTCTGACAAGCTTCTTGGAAAGATGGCAGAAGGAGATTATACAGTTTCATCAGACATGGAAGATAAATATACCGGAGATTTTATTGGACTTCTCATGGCAATGCGTCAGATGAAGACACAGATGAATGATGTTATGTCACATATCAATGAGATATCATCACTTGTTACAGCAGGTTCTAACAACCTTGCTCAGGCAGCACAGGAAATCGCAGAAGGTGCTATGGATCAGTCAGCAGCCATTGAGGAGCTTCAGGCTACATTTGCAGATATCACAGGCGGTGTTGAGAAAACATCTGAGAAGCTCAATGATACATACAGGATTGCACAGGAGTATGCTGAGGAAGCAGATCACAGCCATACAGAGATGCAGGGCATGGTTGATGTTATCGGACGCATCAATGATACATCTAAGCAGATTGAGAATATCATTTCTGAGATTGAGGATATTGCCAGTCAGACAAACCTTCTTTCACTCAATGCAGCTATCGAGGCAGCGCGTGCAGGTGAGGCAGGTAAAGGATTCGCAGTTGTTGCGGGACAAATCAGAAGTCTTTCAGAGCAGAGTGCCAAGGCTGCAGTTGACACACGTCAGCTTATAGAGAGTGCCATTGCGGTATCTAACGAGGGTAATGAAGCTGCAGAGCGCGTAAGTACTTCTATTGAAAAGGTTATCAATGGTATGAAGGAAGTTGCAGATTCTTCTCAAAAACTCAGCGAGATTGCAGAGGAGCAGGCAAAGGCTATGGAGCAGGCAGAGGCTGGCATTAATCAGATATCAGATGTTGTACAGTCAAACTCAGCAAATGCAGAGGAAACATCAGCAACAAGTGAGGAGCTTTCAGCACAGGCGGAGACAATGAACGAGCTGATTAGCAAATTTATATTGGAAAAGAAATAGAAAAATTGTACATACGAGTTTAGAAAAACTTTTTAAAAAAAGCCCCACAAGCATTATTGATATGTGCTGTGAGGCTTTTTGTTGTGGTGCGTTAGAGGGTTACTTTTTAAATCTAGTAAACATGTACTATGTGAACATAGTGTTTTTGTGTAATACGTGGAAAATTTGAAAAGTAATGAAAATGAACAATTAAATGAGAATATTTAAATTTGCTCTTTTTGGCAGGGTGTGTTATAATCCTTGTATACAAAAAACAGAGGTAATACAATATGGGTAGTAATAACGATATTTCATTAAAAGCATTAGCCAAGATTAATCTGGGGCTCGATGTTGTGAGGCGCAGAGAGGACGGATATCATGAGGTCCGTATGATTATGCAGACCATTCATCTGTATGACAGGCTTGATATCAAAAGGACAAAGGAGCCGGGCATACAGATACAGACCAATCTGTCTTTTCTCCCTGTAAACGAGAACAATCTCATATACAAGGCTGCAAAGCTTCTGATGGATGAGTTTTCTATAACTGACGGTGTATCAGTGAAGCTGGACAAGCGTATTCCTGTTGCAGCAGGGATGGCGGGGGGCAGTACTGATGCGGCAGCTATGCTTATAGGTGTAAACAGGCTTTTTTCACTGGGACTGACAAAGAGAGAGCTTATGGAAAGAGGTGTGCAGATAGGTGCGGATGTACCATACTGTATTATGAGAGGCACGGCGCTGGCCGAGGGCATAGGAGAGGAGCTTAGTCCGCTTCCACCAATGGTAAAGTGTCCGGTGCTCATTGCAAAGCCGTCCATCTCGGTATCCACAAAATTTGTGTACCAGAATCTGAAGCTTGATGATACGACTATTCATCCGGATATAGACCGCCTGATAGATGATATAAAGGCTAAGAATCTGCATGATATCGCAGCACATATGGGAAATGTCTTAGAGACTGTGACCATACCAAATTATCCGGTGATAGATGAGATAAAGAAGCATATGCTTTCAAATGGCGCGGTAGGAGCCATGATGAGCGGTAGTGGTCCGACGGTTTTTGGCCTGTTTGACGATGAAGATACTGCAAAGAAAGCGTACAAAGCCATGAGAAGCTCACATCTTGCCAGACAGGTGTATCTGACATCTGTATACAATAATCGCAAATAACGTGATATCCCGATAGCACAGCGGGTGCTTTATAGTTACTTTTTTCTTATATGTGAGAATGATAATACAAGAGATAGGAGAAGTTTGATGACTGATAATTTAACTTTAAATATGGATGCATATTTGCCACTGCGTGATGTGGTGTTTAACACACTTCGTGAGGCAATTTTAAAGGGTGAGCTCAAGCCGGGAGAGAGACTTATGGAGCTGCAGCTTGCGTCAAAGCTTGGAGTCAGCCGTACACCTATACGTGAAGCAATCAGAATGCTTGAGCAGGAGGGGCTTGCAGTCACCATGCCGAGAAAGGGCGCAGAGGTTGCCAAGATGACTCTCAAGGATATGGAGGATGTGCTTGAGGTGAGAGAGGCTCTTGATGAGCTTGCAGCCAAAATAGCCTGTAAGAAAATCAGTGATGAGCAGCTCGCAAAGCTAAAGACAATAAAGGATGAATTCAAAAAGAGCATGGATTCGGGTGATGTGAAAAAGATAGCTGAGGAGGATGTGAAATTTCACGATGCTATCTACGAGGCAACCGACAATGCGAAGCTTGTATCTATGATGAATAATATCCGCGAGCAGATGTACCGCTACAGAGTGGAGTATTTGAAGGACCCAAAGAATTATCCGATGCTTGTGAAGGAGCATGACGCCATCTACAGGGCGCTTGAGGCAAGAAATATGGAGCTTGTGACTACAGAAATGCATACGCATGTGGCTAATCAGGCGGTTGCTGTGAAGGCTGTGATACAAAAGCAGGATGAAGAGAAGAAATAAAACAGAAATATAACAACAATATAACAAGAATATAGCAGACAAAGATAATAAAATACAAAATAATATAACAAAACCAGGGGCTGCCGGCCGCACTGATGTGTGAACGGTGCCCTTTTTTAGTGGCTTAGCTTAGATAGTTACAAAATAAGTAATCAGGGATATTTGCGGGTTTGTATGGTCATACTATATCAGGGATTTTAAATCTGACGGGATTTATTGGGTATATAGGAGAGTTAAAGATGACCACAAACATAGATGAGAACATAAAAAGCTTCAGGCAGATATATTCTGACTGTTCAGATATCAAGATGCAGGAGATGTATCTGGGGCGTGATGCCTCCATAAAGTGTTTTGTTGCATATATTGAGGTGACATGTGCAGGCTCCGGTATCAATAACAGTGCGTTTGGACGATTTACATCATACCTTGAAGGTATAGACCGGGATCAGGTTAAGGAAGTACTTGACAAAAATCAGGCAGCTCTATCTGAATTTGCACATCTGCACACGGTTAATGAGGCGGCCCAGATGATGCTGACAGGAGACGTGATATTTTTTGTGGATGGCTATCCGGATGCCTTCAAGCTTCCAGACAAGGGATATCCCGCCATGTCAATTCAGGAGATTGATTCGGAAAAGGTCATAAGAGGCTCAAATGAGGGCTTTGCTGATTCCATAAAGATAAATACAGCACTTATCAGGCGCAGGTTAAGGAGCACTCGCTTAAAGTGTAAAGAGGTGAAAAAGGGGCTTCGCGGACACAGCAATGTGGACATATTGTATGTGAGAGACCTCGTAAAACCGGGTCTTGTAGAGGAAGTAGAAAAGAATCTGGACAGCTATGTGATAGACCATGTGGGTGACTCGGGAGTTCTTGAACAGTTTGCTGAGGCAAAATGGTATTCACCGTTCCCACAGCTTCAGACCACAAAGCGGCCGGATGTGGCGGTAAATGCGCTCCTAGAGGGGAGGGTGGTGGTGCTGTGCGATAATTCACCGATAGCAATAATACTGCCAACCACCATGAACAATTTTTTAAAAACCGCAGATGATTACTATAACAGAACTATAGCGGCAAGCTTTGCCAGATTGATAAGGTACGTGGCAGCCTTCATGTCATTTACATTGCCGGGGCTTTATCTGGCGGTCACAAATTTTCATACACAGATACTGCCGACACCTCTCATACTGGCATTTTATGAAGCCAGACTCGGCTGCCCATTTCCACAGCTCATAGAGGTGCTCATGATGGAGCTGTCCTTTGAACTGCTTCGTGAAGCCGGCATAAGACTTCCCGGAGCCATGGGAAATACGATAGGCATAGTCGGAGGCCTCATAATCGGACAGGCAGCAGTGGATGCAAATTTAGTAAGCCCTATAGTGGTCATTCTGGTTGCATTCACCGCACTCTGCTCGTTTGCCATACCGAGTGAGGAGTTTGCATTTTCATTTAGGATACTCAAATTCGCTGTAATAATTATGTCGGCATGGCTTGGATACTTTGGATTTTTAATAAGTCTGATGGTGATACTTTTGCATCTCGCAAAGCTCAAAAGCTGTGGTTATCCATACATGATGCCATTCGTGGGCAGCGAGCTGACAGGCGGCGAGGATGAAAAGGACAGTATCATACGATTTCCGCTTCGAAGACTTTGGAGGCGGCCTGTATTTGCAAGAGAAAAGGAGTGCAGGAAGCTGAAAGAAAATCGGACAAAATAAGTTGGTGAAAATGGTAAAATTGTATTATTGTAATTAAACAATACAAATGATAACATGTATATTATGTATGAATTTGCGCTAAAGGGAGAGAGGTTATGGAACAAAAAATAAAAAAAAATAAGGTTGGTATTTGTTGTTTTAGTTTAGTGATTTTTTTTATGATATGTTTTGCACTATATTATGTGAGAATGAATCGTCATGTAAAATTTAAAGACTCCGACATGGCATATGAGATAAGCAGAACAATTGGACCAAACGTTAATCCAGAGAATGTAAAATATAAAGATGTATATGCTATAAAGGAATTGAATATAGGTTTTCCAGGAAAGTATGATACTTTAGAAGATATAAAACTTTGTAAAAATTTGAGGATATTAACAATAAATGGTGGAGGCGATAAATGGAAGCCATTAAAAAAAGAGGAAGACATAGATTTTTTATTATATGAGCAGGCACAAAAGTATCAAAAAGAATTATCAGATATAGTCCCAAGTTTGAAAAGAATAGAAATTTTTTCTTTTTCAAATTATTTGGAAAACTGTAATATTTCAAATTTTGATTTTTTAGCAAAATGCTGCAATATGAAAGTTATTAAGATTTATGATAGTACAGTTAGTGATTTCGGTTTTCTCAAAAATTGTTCAAAGGTAAAAGAAATATATTTATGGGGTAGCAATATAAAAGATGCAGATGATCTAAAATCGCTAAAGAATCTGGAAACGATATGCATATATGATACCCCTTTGTCAAAAGATGAAACTGAGGTAGAAAGCCTGTGTAAGGCATTTCCAAATGCAAAGATATTCATAAGTGAGGATAGGGTGCAGAATATTGACATAAAAGAGGAATAGGGATACCAGGGGAGTATAAATGGAGTATGAATGAGGAAAATGTTATGAATATTTTACATTCCAACAGGGAAAAACTAGAAAAATATAAAAAGGTTATCAGGCTGGCGATTGCGATTGTTACTACAATGATATGTGTTTGTGGCATTTATTACCTGTACATGAACCGTCATGTGAAGTTTCAAGATAAAAACATGGCATATGAGATAAGCAGAACAATTGGACCAAACGTTAATCCAGAGAATGTAAAATATAAAGATGTATATGCTATAAAGGAATTGAATATAGGACAGCTCGGAAAATATGATACTTTAGAAGATATAAAATTATGCAAGAATCTGGTGAGAATTTCAGTAAATGGTGGAGGCGATAAATGGAATTCGCTAGAGACAAATGATGATGTACTGATTGTAACAAATAAAAAAGCTGAAACTTTTCAGAAAGAATTGGCTGATTTGATTCCTGAATTAAAAAAGCTAAAGAGATTTGCATATAGTAATTATTGCAGAAATTGTGATATATCTGATTTTTCATTTCTATCTGAATGCAGGCAGCTTGAGATTCTGAGAATATGTTATAGCGATACTACAGATTTTAGTTTTTTGAAAAGCTGCAAAAAGATAGTAGATATAGATTTGCAGGAAAGCCAAATAAAAGATGCAGATAATCTAAAATCGCTAAAAAATCTGGAAACGATATGCATATATGATACCCCTTTGTCAAAAGATGAAACTGAGGTAGAAAGCCTGTGTAAGGCATTTCCAAATGCAAAGATATTCATAAGTGAGGATAAGGTGCAGAATATTGACATAAAAGAGGAATAGGGAATACCAGGATAAAAATGATAGATTAAGAATTGTATATTAATTGTATTTTATAGCCATACTTTACTTTGAAAGGAATTAAAGTATGGCTATAAATATGGGTAAAAGAGATACATTTGCACAAAACGAAAGCATATCGCCCCGCCAGCTATACAGACTATACGTCTTTAATCTGCTTGGAGTCGGCACACTGGTGCTTCCAAACAATCTGGCGAAACTGGGAAAGTATGGTTTTATCTCAATCGCACTTGGTGTTTTCATGGCATGGCTATTTATGTGGATAGTAAGCGAGGTACGAGAACAGAAGAAAAGTATATATGACAGAAGCTTTGATAAAACAGCACATCCAAAAATGTTAATTTATGATTTAATTATTGCGATATACGAGCTGTCACAGGCCGCATTTCTTGCATGGATATTTGTAAAGCTGATACGTGACAGCCTTATACCGGATGAGTCATTTACAGTTGTACTTCTTGTGATAATGGCAGTGTGCGCTTATGCGCTAAGTGGCGGAGTGGAGTGCCGTGCCAGGGTATACGAGGTAGTATTTTTCTTTGTGCTGATACCGCTTGCTGCTATGCTTTTGTTTGCGCTATCGGATGTGAGATCAGACTATCTGATGATTAAGGACAGAGTCGGTGTGGACTTTGGCATAGCGGATATATTTGCGGGCGCATACTATGTGTTTGCAGCATCCATTTCCGTGTTCAATATACTGTTTGTAAGGGAGCGCACTGCCTCACAGATACGATGGAGTGTGAGTAAAGCAATACTCACATATGCAGGCATTCTTTTTTTATTGTATGCAGTATTGCTTGGGAGCTTCGGAAAATATTCATTGTCAGAAATCGAGTTTCCGGCTGTCGTACTGATGAGTGATGTGCAGATAAAGGGAAGCTTCTTTAAGAGGGCAGATGCACTGATGCTGTCGGTGTGGTTTTTCACGCTGTTTTCAGTGCTCATTATGAGCCTTTATTATGCGGTTTTAAGATGTGAGAATTTTGCTGAAAATACGAGAGAAATTATATTTACATTTAATAAAAACCGGCATTCCTGTAGCAATAAGCAATTTGGCTCTGACAGACAGAAAAGTCATGACAAGGAAAAGAGCACTATGAGAAGCTGGTGCATCATTTTTGTCATAGCAGTCACAGTGACCTTAGCATATATTCTTGAAAGTGGAGATGAAATCGTGAAAAAATATCTTGGATTTTTAATGTGCATAGCGATACCGGTCATAGTAGTGCTGACGATAGGTCTCATGCTTACCGGCTGTAGTGCAGTGGAGCTTGAGGAGCGCTGCTTTCCGACACTTGCTGCGGTGGATGTTGTAGCTGTAGATACTGACGAAATAACCGATAAAGAAGTAACTGATTACAAAGAATATGTTAGCCACAGAGATGATTTGGCAAATGAAAATAGCGGATATATAGAGTTTTATTACAACATGGACAAATCCTATGAGCCCGAATATGCAGATGATATCAAAACAGCCGTGGACAGCTTCGAGGAGCGGCTGTCACAAAAAGCCGATACCAATCATCTGAAGGTGATATTAATAGGAAAAACGCTTAGAAATGATAAAGCAGCTTATGCAAGCTTCATGGAATACTGCAAGACATCCAAAAAATTTCCGAGAAACACATACGTGTGCATAGCAGATGATATAAACGATATCTTTGATAACATGGGTGATTATTATGAGCAGAAAATGAATAAGGAGAATCATGAGGATGGGGAACCGATAATTACACTTGGCACCTTATTGGATGACTATACGAATGAAATTCATGGAGACTATTAATGCTGGCTGTCATTAGAACACAGCCAGCTAGTAAACTCATAGCCATTAAATGAATGTCCTTTACCCGATACAAGGGTTATATGAGTTCATTATATATTTTCATTACATCCGACATCCCAAATTTATTTCCGTTCATGTTATATCGGATTTTCTTACGTGCTTTTGCATTTACTTCTGCCAAAATATTTTTAGGTAATGTTATTGGCTTTGACGTATTTTTATCTATGTATACATCTCCTATATATTCTTTTGTTACAGGAAATAAATTCTGAGGCAAAATAGCCTTTTCTTCGCCCAAAACATAGCAAAATGAAACATTGTCACACTTATTATATTTTTCAATTGATCTATTATAAATATTCCTGTATTTAGTTACTTTTGATGATATTGGCACCATCCAATATATTTCAGAGTCATCATATTTAAAAAGGTAACAACATGGTCTGTTATGTTTTTGTCCATTTATTTGTTCCTTATTTCCTAATAATCCGCAATCTTTAAATCTTTTATAAAATTCATCTTTTACAAAATATAATTGTCCCTCTGTCATATTTCTCCTTAGTAAAAAAAATACCCTATTGAAAACAATAGGGTGATAATTTGAACCCCAGCCTTTTATAAGCCGCTTGCTGGGTAGCGGAAATAATTTGAACCCGTACCTTCTTTTTATGATTACTGATATATACGGTTACAGTCTATAATTATTGAAATCATCTCTGATTTCTTATCTATATTATAGCATTTTTTGCTCAAAAAGATACTCGCTTTTTTACCAATTTTATATTGATTTATGAATCTTTTTTTTGTATAAATTTGCTACATAGCTTTACCTGCCTGACACCACACCCCACCCGCACTATTCCCCTCCTCTCCCAGCATCGTATACCATCATGTGGGCGCGGCATGAAAAATATGAAAAAAGATGAATAAGCTCTTCAAATAAGGCAATACTTGTTTACATGAGAAAGAGAATAATAATAACAACCATAGCAATAATATCACTTACGGCAGCGATAGCTGCAAAAAATCATACACCTGTCGCAAACACCAATAGTATAGCGTGTACAGCCGATATGCAAAAATCCATTGCCGGCAAAATCCTGCGCTTTCATGTGCTGGCAAACAGTGACAGTGAAGCAGACCAGAATGTGAAAAAGCAGGTGCGCGATGCAGTGGGGGCTTACATAGAGCCATATCTGCTGGAGTGCGAAAATATCGAAGAAACCAGAGCCACAGTAAATGACCATATGGACGAAATAATAGCGGTATCAAAGGAGACGCTTGCAGCAAACGGCTTTACATATGGCGCATCGGCAGAGCTTACACACACCGATTTCCCGGAAAAGACGTATGGGGACTATACATTTCCGGCGGGAAATTATGAGGCGCTTGAAATAACACTGGGCGATGGAGCCGGTCATAACTGGTGGTGCGTGCTGTATCCAAATATGTGCTTCAGGGGCAGTGTGTATGAGGTGGTGGATGATGATGCAAAGGAAAATCTTAAGGAGGTGCTCACACCGGATGAGTATGAGAGTGTGTTTGACAGCGGAAAATATGAAATAAAACTAAAAATCCTTGATATTTTCAGATAAAACAGTTAGTATATTCATGCTGAAAAATGTATTATAAGAAAATATGTAATGATAAATTATTAAAGAGTGAAATGATGTAACTATTCAGAACAGAAATATGCGGCTTACAACTGTGAAGGCACTAAACAGTTACGAATTAATTTAAATATGCAAGAGGATAAGGAGAAAGAAATGACAAAGGATGTAGTAGTATCATTAAAGGGCCTGCAGCTCGCACCGGACCAGCAGTCGGATGCGGTAGAGGTGATTGCCCCGGGAGAGTATTATATAAGAAATAACAAGCACTATGTGCTTTTTGAGGAAATAATGGAGGGTGAGACCCAGACACTCAAAAATATGCTTAAATTCAATGACAATTATCTTGAGTTCACCCGCAAGGGACCTATGAGTGTACATATGATATTTGAGAAGGGAAAGAAAAACCTGACATATTATTATACACCGTTTGGAAGTATCCAGATAGGTATTGATGCCACAAGCATAGAGGTAAAGGAGACTGAGGACGAGATAAGAGCAGAGGTAAAGTATGCACTTGATGTCAACTATGAATTTGTAGGTGACTGTCACATCAATATAACTGTGAAGAAAAAAGGCGCAGCAGTCAAAATTGCATAAAAGTCTGCCAGGCCTATGGGGGTAAAAAATATATAAAGCATATAAAAAACAGAGCATGTGAGGATGAATGCCATCCCACATGCTCTGTTTATGTACATGAAAATTAAAATCATGATATTATTTCTTTTTTGCTTTTTTAGCAGCCTCTTTAGCAGCTTTTCTTTCAGCCTTTGCAGCCTCCTCAGCCTTGAGCTGTTCGTTGGCCTTGCTGTAGTTTTCTGCCATTCTTGCACGGAAGCCCTTTTTCTTCTTAGGCTTCTCAAGAGGTCCTCTGATACCGCGGACAGCTGTGATGTAGATACCGCTGACAGAAGCCTTAACCTCTTTCTTTAAAGGAATCTCATCAAAGATCTGCTCGTCTGCGATAAGAGTCATGACTCTTGGTCCGACCTTGGCCTTGACTACAGGCAGCTTTGAGCGTCGCATAAGCTTTGGTGTCTGCTCAATAATCTGCTGTGGGAGACCGGCATCCTTTAGCTTCATACGCTTTTTGTCAATGATTAGCATGTTGACGGTCTGTGATGCAGCAGCTATCTGCTCGTCCTGCTCTTCCTTTCTTTTTTGTGCTTTTTTACCGAGGATTGTTAATACTATAAATGCTACCACAAGCACTACTGCGATAACAATAAGTACGATTAATGCTGGATTCAAAACGTATCCCTCCTAAAAATTTGCTTATTTAAATTAATTCTATCAAATATGCTAAAAAAAATCAATCTTTATTGCAAGAATAGGTAAAACCGTAGTATACTAAAACTATATTTTGGAAAAAGTCATTAGAAGACGCAAATGGGTATTTATTAATGAAGAAAATTGCTCTTCTGGTTGATGGCTGGAGAAGATACGTAACATATTCGTGGGTTGAGGGTATCATGGAAGGCTCTAAAGAGCTGTGCAAAGATAAAGAAATTTTCACTCGTTGTAATTTAGTCTGATATGTGATATTGTAGACAGGTGTGGTGCTTTGTGAACGTGTTTTTTGCCGTGGCGGGGCATTATACATATAAATAACATGACTTACAGATTTCAGGAGGATTTCAATGAGTGAGAAGAAGAATACAGGTAAGAAGGCAGTCATAGCAGTGATTGTGATTGCACTTATCGTGGCAATTATTGCGCTTGTTGCTGTAATAAGCGGCAAGAGCAAAAAGGATGGCTCAAAGAGCGCAACAGAGGCCGGCACCGAGACGATGCGAAGCGGACAGTTTGACATAGACTACGCAAAGCAGGTTACAAAGCTTGCAGACTATTCAGGTGTTGCAATTACTGTCTCAAACGATTATGAGATAAACGATACAGCAAAGCAGACATATCTGACCAATGTGCTTCAGTCATATGGTGCAGATGCGTACAAGCAGGTTACTGATCGTGATACAGTTGCAGATGGCGATTATGTCAAGGTTGATTACACAGGATATAAGGATGGCACAGCATTTGATGGTGGCTCAGCTACAGATGTGCTGCTTGATGTGACAAACAACAGCCAGGTCGGCGGTTCATCCTTTATCGATGGATTTACAAAGCCTTTAATCGGCGCGAAGGTGGGCGACAAGGTTAAGGGTGACGTGACATTCCCTGAGGATTATGGCAAAGATGACCTAAACGGACAGACAGTTACATTTGAGTATACAGTAAAGGGCATTTACTCAGCAGATCCTGTTGCACTTGCTGATATGACAGACGAGCAGGTCAACACAGTGTTTGGAAAGGCCGGAGTGACAACAAATGCCCAGCTTAGCACACAGATTGAAAAGGATTTGAATAAGCAGCTCTACAGCGCTGAGGTGGACAAGATAAAGAGCTACATGATTGAAAACAGCACAGTCGAGATTCCTGATGAGTATTTACAGGCGAGACTCAATGAGTATATCGCTTCCTTTACCAAGGAAAATGTCAAGGATGGACAGACACTTAAGAAATATTTAAAGTCCAACTACAACATGACAGTGGATCAGGCCACAGAGAAGTGGAAGGAGAATATGACAGACCAGATAAAGACAGAGTTCATCTTTGGGCTTATTGCTGAGAAGGAAAATATCAAGATGGATGATGATACCTTCAACAGCTATGTGGATTACATCGTATCAGCCAGCAATGGCCAGTTCAGCAAGGCGGATGAAGTATATAAGTACTTTGGAAGCGGACACAAGGATGAGGGAAAGACATACCTTAAGAACCAGTACCTTGTAAACAAGGCTATCGATACAGTAACAGAGAAAGCAAATGTGACATTTGAGGATGGCAGTGCAGCACCTGATACTTCAAGTGGCAGCGCGGATGCCGAATAATAACGATAAAAATGCTGTCTGTGGTGATGCGCAGGCAGCTTAAATGGAGGATTAGATAATGGAACTTACAAACATACGCGAGATTTTCCGCAACAAGGACAAATTCGCTGACAAAGAGGTGACTATCGGAGGATGGGTCAGAAGCAATCGTAATTCAAAGAATTTTGGATTTATCGTGGTAAACGACGGTACATTTTTTGAGCCAATCCAGGTTGTATACGGAAATGGCTTAGACAACTATGATGAGGTTGGCAAGATCAATGTCGGAGCTGCAATTATCGTAAGAGGTACACTTGTGCTCACTCCGGATGCAAAGCAGCCATTTGAGATTCAGGCCGCTTACGTGACTGTTGAGGGTGCATCCACACCGGATTATCCTCTGCAGAAGAAGAGACATACATTTGAGTATCTTCGTACAATCTCACACTTAAGACCTCGTACCAATACTTTTGAGGCAGTTTTCAGAGTGCGCTCACTCTGCGCATACGCTATTCACAAATTCTTCCAGGAGAGGGATTTTGTGTACGTGCACACACCGCTTATCACAGGAAGTGACTGTGAGGGTGCAGGAGAGATGTTCCAGGTGACCACACTTGATTTGAACAATCTCCCTATGACGGAGGATGGAAAGGTGGATTTCTCAAAGGATTTCTTTAATAAACCTACAAACCTCACTGTTTCAGGACAGTTAAACGGCGAGACATATGCTATGGCATTCAAGAATATCTACACCTTCGGCCCTACCTTCCGTGCGGAGAATTCAAACACCACACGTCATGCGGCAGAGTTCTGGATGATTGAGCCTGAGATTGCTTTTGCAGACCTTGAGGATGATATGATGCTTGCAGAGAGCATGCTCAAGTATGTTATCAACTATGTGCTTGAAAATGCACCTGAGGAGATGGCATTTTTCAATAATTTCGTGGACAAGGGACTCCTTGACAGATTAAGAAATGTTGTTGAAAATGATTTTGCACGTGTGACATACACAGAGGCTATCGACATCCTTTCAAAGCACAATGACAAGTTTGATTACAAGGTATCATGGGGCTGTGATTTACAGACAGAGCATGAGAGATACCTTACAGAGCAGATTTACAAGCGCCCTGTATTTGTCACAGATTATCCGAAGGAGATAAAGGCCTTCTACATGAAGCTGAATGATGACGGAAAGACCGTTGCAGCAGTTGACTGTCTTGTACCGGGAATCGGAGAAATCATCGGTGGAAGCCAGAGAGAGGATGACTATGACAAGCTTCTTGCCAGAATAAATGAGCTTGGACTTTCAGAGGATGATTACAAGTTCTACCTGGACTTAAGAAAATACGGCTCTGCAAGACATGCAGGCTTTGGATTGGGCTTTGAGAGATGCGTAATGTATCTTACCGGCATGGGCAATATCCGTGACGTTATCCCATTCCCTAGAACAGTTAATAACTGTGAGCTGTAATCACGAATGAATTTCATACATGAATAATTACCGCCCTTTGCACATATATATGATGTGTGGAGGGCGTTTTTATGTGGAGAAAAATCAAAGGTCCTGTGATAACAATATGTATCATGCATCTTACGGCGCTTTTGTGCCTTATCATACTTTCTATAGTACAGTGCTTTGTCGACATGGCGGAGTGGATACAGTTTGCACTTGCCATGGCGGTCAATATAGTGGTGGGGCTTGTGTGCGGATTTTTGCTCAAATGCTGCTTTCACCGCAGACGTTTTATCAGGGTGACGGTCGTAGCATACTGGATAACGTATGTGATAGCAACAGTGGTCATAGATATAGGTGAATCAAAAAATATATTCGAGCTTTTGATAATACTCCTTCTGGTAATGTTTTCAGCGCTTGTTTTTCGCTAAAAAAGGACTTTTCATATTGATAATGCTGTGATATAATGTTGAAAGTAAATATGATGTGTCAATCAGACATCGTTAAATGAAAAGGAGATAAAAATGAAACACGTAAAGACATTAAATACAAGAAAATTACAGAACACAGTTAAAAAGGGCGGATGTGGCGAGTGCCAGACATCATGCCAGTCAGCTTGCAAGACATCTTGTACAGTTGGAAACCAGACTTGTGAGCAGTACAAATAGTCATAGGTGAAGCGGATTTAAAGAGTGTGCGCTGATAGGTGCACACTCTTTTCGCAGTGGTAATTTTAAAATGTGTATAGAAAGAGAGGAATATTGTAGTGGTTCATCAGTACAAGAACAACGGCTATAATATTGTCTTAGATGTCAACAGTGGCGCAATCCATGTGGTGGATGATGTCACATATGACGTTATTGAGCTGTTTGAGGACAACTCAGCTAAGGAGATTATTGAAAAGCTTGTGGACAGGTATCCACAGACGGAGATAGAAGAAGCAATACAGGAAGTAAATGAGCTTAAGGATAATGAAGAGCTCTTCACAGAAGATACATACAAAGAGCGTATCATAGATTTCAAGAAGCGCCAGACAGTTGTAAAGGCACTTTGCCTTCACATAGCGCACGACTGCAACCTTGCCTGCAGATATTGTTTTGCAGAGGAGGGTGAGTATCACGGCAGACGAGCTCTCATGAGCTATGAGACCGGAAAACAGGCACTTGATTTCTTGATTGCCAATTCAGGCAGCAGAAGAAACTTAGAGGTAGACTTCTTTGGAGGAGAGCCTCTTATGAACTGGGATGTGGTGAAGCAGCTTGTGGCATATGGAAGAGAGCAGGAGAAGCTTCATGACAAGCATTTCAGGTTCACACTCACCACAAACGGTGTGCTCTTGAATGACGAGATTATGGAGTTCGCCAACAAAGAGATGGACAATGTAGTTCTTAGTATAGACGGACGCAAGGAGGTTCATGACCGCATGAGACCTTTCAGAAAGGGTGCTGGCAGCTATGACCTTATTGTTCCGAAATTTCAGAAGTTTGCAGAGAGCAGACATCAGGACAAGTACTATGTGAGAGGTACATACACACATTTCAATACTGATTTTTCAAAGGATGTGCTTCATCTGGCTGATTTAGGTTTTAAGCAGATTTCGGTTGAGCCTGTGGTGGCACAGCCTACAGATGAGTATGCACTTAAGGAATCTGATTTACCTGTGCTCTTTGATGAGTACGACAGACTTGCAGCAGAGATGGTAAAGAGAAACAAGGCAGGAAACGGCTTCAATTTCTTCCATTTTATGATAGATTTAGAGGGAGGACCTTGTGTATATAAGCGTCTTTCCGGCTGTGGCTCAGGAACAGAGTACCTGGCAGTGACTCCATGGGGAGATTTATATCCATGCCATCAGTTTGTGGGCAATGAGGACTTCCTTATGGGTAATGTCTGGGATGGCATCAAGGCAACTGACATCCAGGATGAGTTTAAGTGCTGTAATGTTTATGCCAAGGAAAAATGTCGCAACTGTTTTGCCAGATTCTATTGCAGCGGTGGCTGTGCCGCCAACTCATACAACTTCCACGGCACAATCACTGATGCCTATGATTTAGGCTGCGAGCTGCAGAAGAAGCGTATAGAGTGCGCTATCATGATTAAGGCAGCAGAGGCTGATATGGCAGATGATGCACAATAATTTGAATTTGTCACGGGAAACGGATAGCGGTATTTGTGACTCGTGTGCGAATATATTTGCCATCTGTATACTTATATGGATGGTAGCAAAATGACAGGAAGGTATAAGAAAATGAAAAAAGGAAAGAGTTGGGTGATTATCCTTGTGGCAGTCATTTGTATCGGCTTGCTGGGCTGGTATTCCACTGCAGTAATCACCGACACAAAGCAAAAGCAGGAGGCAACTGCTAATGGTGAGAGCACCAAGGATAAGGATTATCAGAATATCAAGCTTGGTCTCGACCTCTCAGGTGGTGTTTCAATCACCTACCATATCAAGGACAAGGATCCTTCAGATAAGGATGTAAATGATACTATCGCAAAGCTCGAGGAACGTGCAGAGAGCTACACAACAGAGTACTCTGTATACAAGAGCGGGGATGACCGTATCACTGTAGAGATTCCGGGTGTTGACGATCCTAACAAGGTACTCGAGGATCTTGGAAGTCCGGGATCACTGTACTTCATCGCCCAGTATGACAGTGACGGAAATGCCAACTATACACAGGACACATCGGTTGAGGGCGGCTACAAGCTCAACTATGATATTGACACCTTAAAGGCCAATGGTTCAGTCATCCTCGATGGTAACGATGTAAAGGATGCAAGCGCCCAGTATGACCAGTCATCATCTACATCAACCAAGGAGCCTGTTGTTTCATTAAAGCTCAAGGATAAGGCTATTGACACATGGGCAGATGCCACAAAGAAGGCAAAGGATGCAGGACAGTCAATCGGTATATACTATGATGATCATTTCATCAGCGTTCCTACAGTAAGCGCCGTTATCTCAGATGGTAACTGTGTAATCAACGGAATGAAGGATTACGACGAGGCAACAAGCCTTGCAACATTTATCCGTGTCGGAGCCATCAACCTCCAGCTCGAGGAGTTAGAGTCAAATGTTGTTGGCGCACAGCTCGGTGGATCAGCGCTCACAAATGCAGTAAAGGCTGCAATTATCGGAATTATCTTAATCATGCTATTCATGATTGTGCTCTATGGTATACTCGGTGTGGTTGCATCTATCGGACTTGCACTCTACTCAATGCTTACAGTACTGTTTATTTACTGGTTTGAGATTACACTTACACTGCCGGGTATCGCGGGTATCATCCTTGGTATCGGTATGGCAGTAGATGCAAACGTTATCGTATTTGCCCGTATCCGTGAGGAAATCGCAGGTGGCAAATCAGTGCTTGCTGCAGTAAATGAGGGCTACAAGAAGGCTCTTTCAGCCATTCTCGATGGACAGGTTACAACCTTTATCGCAGCACTTGTGCTTATGGTGCTCGGTTCAGGTACAGTAAAGGGCTTTGCATACACACTTATGATTTCAATTATTCTGTCACTGTTTACAGCTCTTTTTATTGCAAAATACCTTACAAGAGCATTTTACGGTGTCGGTGTCAGAGCTGAGAAGTTCTACGGCAAGGCAAAGAAGAGAAAGGTTATCAGATTTGTACAAAACAGAGTCAAATACTTTGTTATCTCAGGTGTAGTCATACTTGCAGGTATCGGCGGCATGATTTATTTCGGTGCTACAAGCGGCAATGCATTAAACTACAGCCTTGAGTTCGTAGGTGGTACATCAACCACAGCAGACTTTGGCAAGGATTATACAGCAGCAGAGGTTGAGAAGGACATCGTGCCTTCAGTATCAAAGCTCCTTGGCAATAGTGCAGTGCAGGTTACTACAGTTCAGGGCAGCCATGATGTCACATTAAAGACACGTACACTTTCACTCGATGAGAGACAGGATCTCGCAGCTCTTCTTGAGAAGGATTTCAATGTTGATGCATCAACTATAGAGACTCAGAGTATCAGCTCAACAATCAGTGGAGAGATGAGAGCAAACGCTGTAAAGGCAGTTATTATTTCATGTATTTTCATGCTGTTATATATCTGGTTCAGATTCAAGGATATCAGATTTGCTTCAAGTGCTATCCTTGCGCTGGTACATGATGTGCTTGTTGTTGTCACAGCATATGCACTTATCAGAATCTCAGTCGGCAGTACGTTTATCGCATGTATACTTACAATCGTAGGTTACTCAGTCAACGATACAATCGTTATCTTTGACCGTATCCGTGAGAACCTTCACGGTATCAAGAAGTACTCAGCAGATGAGCTTGCTGATATAGCAAACGAGTCCCTTACACAGACACTTTCACGAAGCATAAATACTTCGCTTACTACATTTGTTATGGTATTGTTACTCTTTATCTTTGGTCATACATCGATCAGAGAGTTCTCATTACCACTCATGGTAGGTGTGCTTTGCGGAACATATTCTTCAATCTGCATCGCTACAGAGCTGTGGTATGTGATGAAGCTTTATCTGGGCAAGAGCGCCATCAAAAAGCAGGCGGCTGCACCGGCTAAGGGTTCTAAAAAAGCTAAGAATTAATAATTAATAATTAACTTATGGCCCGGCCTTTAAAGGCTGGGCCATTGTTTTTTGTGGACTTATTAACATATGCAGATATGTTTATATATTTGTAAATTTATGTGCGGAGTAATAGAATGGAGCATTATTTATATGAAAATTTTTCTGATTTATCTGCTTCTTATGAATATAGCAGGCTTTGCTGCGATGGGAATTGACAAGTGTAAGGCCAAGGCACACGCATGGCGCATCCCGGAGAAGACATTATTTGGGCTCAGCCTGCTGGGCGGAAGCGCCGGTACCTGGGCTGGGATGTATGCCTTCAGGCACAAGACAAAGCATTGGTATTTTGTAAAGGGGATGCCGCTTATTTTCTTTATCCATGTGGTTATTGCATGTGTTATCTACAGGAATTTCTATTAGAAATTTCTATTAGAAATTTAATTATACTAGGTAACAAAATACTTAATGTAGGTAAAAAGTAACAAAAAAATGTAGCATATAAGTACATAATTGTGTATAATAGATAACAGATAACAGGTACAAAACCACTACACAACTATCAAGGAGGGCCAAATAATGTGGGCATATGAAAGTGTATTTTATCAGATTTATCCGTTAGGCTTCTGTGGGGCACCATTTGAGAATGATGGTGTTTTGGAGCACAGAATTTTGAAAGTAAATGACTGGATACCTCATATCAAAAAGCTTGGGGCAAATGCAATCTATTTTTCACCGGTGTTTGAATCTGATACACACGGATATAATACAAGGGATTATACAAAAATAGACACAAGGCTTGGCACAAACGAGGACTTCGCACAGGTCTGTGATAATCTGCATAAGGACGGCATAAGGGTGGTGCTGGATGGTGTGTTCAATCATGTGGGAAGAGGATTCTGGGCATTTCAGGATGTGCTTAAAAACAGAGAAAGCTCACCATATGTAAACTGGTTTGGCCGTATAGCCTTTGACGGCAACTCAAACTATAATGATGGATTGTGGTACGAGGGCTGGGAAGGCAATTATGATCTGGTCAAGCTTAATCTGAGAAATGAGGATGTAATCCAGCATATCTTTTCAGCGATAAAGGGCTGGGTAGACGAGTTTGATATAGACGGGCTGAGACTTGATGTGGCATACTGCCTCGACCATGATTTCCTCAGAAGACTAAGGGAGTTCTGCGACTCACTAAAGCCGGATTTCTTCCTGGTGGGAGAGACACTGCATGGTGACTACAACCAGATTATGAATGATGCGATGCTTCACTCGGTAACGAACTATGAGTGCTATAAGGGTCTGTACTCGAGCTTTAATTCCATGAATATGTTTGAGATAAATCATTCGCTTCTCAGACAGTTCGGACCGGAGCAGTGGACTCTCTACAAGGGTAAGCATCTCCTGTCATTTGTGGACAATCATGATGTGACAAGAGTGGCAAGCATACTGACCAATGAAAAGCACCTGCCACTAATCTATGCACTTGCATTTGGTATGCCGGGCATCCCTTGTGTGTACTATGGCAGTGAGTGGGGAGAGAAGGCAAAAAAAGAAGACGGTGATCCGGCGCTTAGGGCATGCTTTGAAGCGCCACAGTACAATGAGCTGACTGAGTGGATTTCAAAGCTTACAGAGGCAAAGAAGGAGTCAAAGGCACTCTGCTACGGTAATTTCTATTCGGTTGTGCTCACAAACGGTCAGTGTGTTTTTGGTCGAGAATGTGATGGCGAAAGGGTATTAGTGTGCATCAATGCTGCAGACCAGCCATTTTTCGCAGGCTTTGATATGGGAAAGAGTGATGCAACAGACCTGATTACAGGTGAGCAGGTTACATTAAACGGTGGCCTTGAGCTGCCACCTTACAGTGCATACTTTTTGAGATAACATTTGTATGGACAATAAAAGAAATAATAAAAGAAAAGAGCTCATATGTGCTGTCACAGCCGTAGTGGTACTTTACACAGCTATGGAGTCGATAGGCATCACATGCCCCATTAAGTTCGTCACCGGAATATCATGTGCAGGCTGTGGCATGTCGAGGGCATGGATGGCATTTTTTCAGCTTGATATAGCAAAGGCATTTGCATACCATCCGCTTTTTTGGCTTGTGCCTATTGCGGTAATAGTGCTTTTGTGTAAATCTAAAATAAATATTAAAATTTATAAAATAATTATATTTACAATTATCATTATGTTTGCTATAGTTTATATATGCAGATTGATATGGTCAGGCGATGATGTCGTGGTTTTTGAGCCGCAAAACAACATCCTGTTTCGTATCATCCGTATAATAAATAGCAAATAGAAAAGGAGAAAGAAAATGTTTTGCGAGAAATGTAGAAAAGAAATTCCTGATTCAACAAAATTCTGTCCATACTGTGGATCACCTGTTTCCAAGGCACAGGATTTTGTCAACAAAGCAGGAGAGGCCTTCAATGCAGCAGAGCAGGAGCTTGGAAGTGCATTTGATGAGGTAAAGCAGTCCTTCACAGGAAACAGTGCAAACCAGCAGAATGCAGGTGGACAGTACAATGGAGGCTACCAGAATAACGGAGCCGGACAGTACAACGCAGGCTACCAGAATAACGGAGCCGGACAGTACAACGCAGGCTACCAGAATAACGGAGCCGGACAGTACAATACAGGCTACCAGAACAATGGTGGTCAGACTCCTCCACCATACAGGGGAGAGAAGTTAAAGGATGACAGAGGTCTTGTCTCATACATCATCCTGTCTATTATTACATGTGGTATTTATGGATATTATTTCATCTACAAGATGGCTCATGATGTCAATGTAGCATGTGATGGAGATGGCGAGAATACATCAGGTCTCGTAGCATTTATCCTGCTTTCAATGATTACATGCGGTATCTATGCATGTTACTGGTACTATAAGCTGGGCAACAGACTGGCAAATAATGCAGCCAGATACGGACTTAGCATTCAGGAGAATGGAACCACTGTTTTGATGTGGTGCATATTTGGTACACTTATCTGTGGAATCGGACCATTCATCGCTATGCATATCCTTATCAAGAACTCAAATATGATCTGCAATGCTTACAACAGGACACATGGACTTATGTAATTTGAGTTTTGATTTAATTTAATTAAATAATTTGATTATATTATTTCTAAGGCGGGAGGCAGTTTGCATTAAGCAGACTGTCTCCTTAAATTTTGTACATTAAATTAAATGGTAAATATTATTGAAAAAGGTCATTCAGACATTGACAAAAATTTGTCAAAGTGTTACTATTTTTTTATAAATTACGACAGAAATGTCGGTTATACATAGGTTTTTTAAGGAGGATTTATACAATGAGCGAGTTCAAAAATTTAACACTTGACGTAGCAGATCAGATTGCAGTACTTGCAATTTCAAGACCGGCTGCTCTTAATGCATTAAACAGTGAGACTCTTGATGAGTTAAATGTAGCATTAACAGAGATAGAGGCAAGAGACGATGTTAAGGTGCTTATCCTTACAGGTGGTCCTGACAAGAAGGGCAACGAGTTCAAGTCATTCGTAGCAGGAGCAGACATCTCAGAGATGGTTAATTTCACAGCACCACAGGCAAGAGCATTCGGAATCAAGGCTTCAGAGCCATTCTTCAAGCTCATGAATATGCGTCAGGTAACAATCGCAGCTGTCAATGGATTCGCACTCGGTGGAGGATGCGAGATTTCTATGGCATGTGATATCAGAATCGCTTCTGAGAACGCAATTTTCGGACAGCCTGAGACAGGACTTGGAATTATCCCTGGCTTTGGCGGTACACAGAGACTTGCTCGTTTAGTAGGAATGGGACGTGCTAAGGAAATGATCTTCACATGCGACAATGTAGACGCTGCAGAAGCATACCGCATCGGTCTCGTTAATAAGGTAGTAGCAAAAGAGGAGCTTATGCCAACAGCTAAGGCTATGGCTGCAAAGATCATCTCTAAGGGAAGCTACGCAATCGCAGTTGCAAAGGCTGCTATCAACAACGGATATGATATGGATATCAAGAACGCTGTTGAGATGGAAGCAAACCTCTTTGGTGTTGTAAATGATACAAACGACAAGAAAGAGGGAATGGGAGCATTCCTTGAGAAGAGAGCTGCAAACCTTACAGATTTCTAAATTATGATTTGAATTATTTATTGTATATGAATTAAAATAGCCGGTGTGTTAAGCACCGGCTATTTTGTATGAATCAGATTAGATTATTACTCTCACGATAAACATAGTATCAGATACACTGTACTGGCATTTGCCGCCCAGTCTCTCAGCAGTCTGTCTGATGCTTTTTGTACCAAGCCCATGCCCTCTTTCTGTTGCAACGGGCATATCGTTTATGAGCTTAGGCCTTGTCGTTTTCATTGTTTTCGATGAAGGCAGCTATATTATTCAGAAAGTGCCTCATATCGTGGCGCAGCAGAGAAACATTTTTTACCCCTTAAGTCATTTTGACTTTATTATATAATCTTTTTTGTAAAGCGTAAACAACAGTCTTGAAAAAAGAATGAAACGTATCTATAATTAGAGTACTGTTCACATGGCAGTGTTAATATATAATTATAGATTTACAAGAGGAAAAAATGAAGTCAAGAGCAACACAGACCAAAGAACTGGATATGGTGAACGGACCACTCGCAAGGAAGATACTGATTTACTCCATACCGCTCATGTTCTCAAACCTGCTTCAGGTATTTTTCAATATGACGGATGTGGCAGTGGTGGGAAAATTTGCAGGTGCAAGAGCACTCGGCTCGGTCGGTTCCACGACAATCATCATCACACTCACAACAGGCATACTGCTTGGCATGGGAGGCGGTGTCAATGCTGTCACGGCACTGCACATGGGAGCAGAGGACTATCAGAGGGTGCATAAGACCGTCCACACATCGGTCATCCTGTGCTTTATAGCGGGACTTTTACTGTTAGTGGCAGGCCTGGCTTTTTCAAAGCCACTGCTTGAAGTGATGAATACAAAGCCTGAGCTTATAGACGGTGCTACAGCATATCTGATGATATATCTGTGCGGTTCGCCGGCGCTTGCACTTTATAATTTCGGCAACGGTGTGCTGAGTGCAGTGGGAGATACAAAGAGACCTCTCATATACCTGAGTATCTCAGGAATTATCAATATAGTGCTCAACCTGTTTTTTGTAATAGTATGCAGACTCGGAGTGATAGGAGTAGCCATCGCAAGCATCATAGCACAGTACATCTCAGCGGCTCTCATCATCAGGTTTCTCCTGAAGACATACGGCAGCTACGGCCTGCGCATGAAGGATATAGCGATTGACAGGGATGCAGCTGCAGCAGTGCTTCGTATCGGAGTGCCGGCCGCGATACAGTACTCGCTCTTTGCCATAGCCAATATATGTATCCAGACATCCATCAACTCCTTCAGCCATGTGGTAGTTGAGGGCAATTCAGCCGCCACCAATGCGGATTCGCTCATCTATGACATGATGGCAGCATTTTACACCGCATGTACCAGCTTCATAGCGCAGAATCTGGGCGCGAGGAAAAAGGAAAGGGTGCTTAGGACATTTTTCATCACCCTGGCATACTCGTTTCTGATGGGACTGGTGCTTGGAGTGGCATTGTTTATATTCCAAAGACCGTTCCTTTTGCTCTTTACGAGTGATGATGCCGTGATACACTATGGACAGATCAGAATTGGTGTGATGGCATTCGTCTACTGTGTATCAGCATTCATGGACAATGCCACAGCCGCCGCCAGGGGCATCGGAAAAAGTGTCATGCCAACCATCATAGTTGTCATGGGATCTGTCGTATTCAGGATTATATGGCTGCTCACAGTGTTTGCGTATTTTAAGACACTGCAGTCCTTATACCTCATATACGTCATTTCGTGGACGCTCACCGCAATCGCCGGCAATATATACTTTGCGTACCACTACAGGAGAATTTAGCGGATAGCTATAATAAAACTGAATAGTAAGCGATAAAAACAGTCAGACATATGTAAGAGATGTGTCCGGCTGTCTCTCTTTTGTAATAGGATAATAGGAATTTGCCTGATATTTTTATTGCCCTTTTGCGGTTTTAATGCTACAATCAAGCCAAAGCATTATATTTCTGTTGAGCGACACCACAGTACACATTTTCATCGGTGCGTATCACTTTTCAAAAAATGAGTCAGGAAAATCGAGGCGTGTTTGGATATGGAAAATTCAAATGAAAAAGAAGACATGAGAGCACTTATTATGGTATTTGTAATATGGCTTTTGTTATGGTGTGTTGATAATAGACAGTATTTTTTTGAGTATCTGCCGCATCACTCAGATTATGAGATAGTGGCAGCATATAAAGATTTTAATGGTGATTTACATCATGATATAATCAGGGTATATGTACCGGATAGGGATAATGCTATCGGATATATAAAGGCAGACTACACAGACAAAGAAGAAAAGCCTATATATGTAGGATACAGTAAGGAAAGGTCACCGCACGTTGTACGTAAAACACCGGCGCTTTCAAAAGGAATGATTTTATTGGGAGGAATCATTCCGGCAGCAATAGTCCAATATTTTTTTAGAAAAAAGCATAAATAGTGTCCTTAGACACGCAGGAAATTTAGAGACCCTTCAGGATTGTCAGTGCCCTTCTCAAGCAGCGAGATGAGCTCTGAGATAGTCTGTTCGGTCTCTTCTTTTGTGGACGGAATCAGTGTATTGTCAAGCTTTACGACGAGCACAAGAAGCACAATCTCTGCAAGCGCATCAGGCTGTTGGCACACGATAAGTCCCTCAGCTGCTCCCTGCCTTATGATTTCACCGGTCACCGGCTTTAGCTCGGTAATCAGGTAATTGATGTATTTGTTGTGCAAAAATGCATTCTCCTGTACACCGTTTCCGGCATCGGACTGGATTTTTAAAAAGGCGGCAGAGGAGTTGCGACACGCCTGAAATATCATCGCCATGCGCACAAACGGAGATATATCGGTGCGCTTTGCAAGCTCCTTTGCGGTGGCAAGCGGCTCTTCGTAGCTTTTTGCCATAAGTGCATCAAAGATAGCTTCCTTTGATGAAAAATAATAATATATGCTACCCTTGCCTATCCCGGCTGTCTGGGCGATTTCGCTGACAGATATCTGGGATATTTTTTTTGTTTCTAAAAGGGTTCTTAGCGCTTCAAGTATCTTCTCGTATTTTTCCGAATTTGGTCTTGTGGAATGTGGCATAGTGGCTCCTCTTTTATTAGTTACGTTCATTTTAATATATATTATCACAATCCATGTGATTCTTCCATGAGATTTTACCGACAGTAACGATAATGATACTATATGTTTGGATAGTTTATGAAAAAATAACAGAATAGTTTGAAAACGAAAACATTTATATTGACCGCCGGTCGAAAAAGTGATACTGTAATGAAGTAACAAGTTGACCGGTGGTCGAAAAGGAGAATTGATATGACTTATGCAGATATGTTTTCAAAGGTAAAGGGACTGTTTATGGAGTCTGATGTGAGCGATATAAGCGAGCATCTTGCTTTTCAGTTTAATATAACAGGAGAGGCAGAGGGAATTTTCTATGCCGAGGTAAAGGACGGTGTGCTGGCAGTGGAGCCGTATGAGTATTTTGACAGGGATGCGATTTTTATATGCAGCGCAGAGACTCTTTTTAAGCTGGCAGAAGGAAGGCTTGATCCGATTCTTGCATTTACAACAGGCAGGCTCAAGGTGGAGGGAAATATTGATAAGGCACTTCGCCTGAAGCAGATTATAGACAGTAAGAAGGCGTAGGTGATGAGGATGAAGTGGGGAATAATTGCAGGTGTTTTAGGCTGTATTGCTGCAGCAGAGGCAGGCGGCAGTGCTTATTTCTACAGGAGAACCATGATGCGCTACAATGCCAAGAAGGAGCGCACGATGAAGATGTCGGGGGTTGACTGGGAGAGTTATTACAGCTTTATGAAGCCGCGCGGAGAGTGGATGAGAGCACAGACTCATGAGGATGTGTGGATTAAGTCTGATGATGGATTAAGACTGCATGCCACATATTTTCCGGGGATAGATGGAGGTAATCCGGATAAAGCCGTCATATGCTTCCACGGCTACACAAGTGAAGCTATGTCTGATTACAGCAGCATATCCAATTACTATTTAAAGAAGGGCTATAGCATGCTGCTTGTAGATGCGAGGGCGCATGGACAAAGCGAGGGTAAATTCATAGGCTTCGGCTGCAAGGACCGCTATGATGCGCTTAAATGGATTGACTGGATGATTAAGAAGGCAGGCAATGGCATAAGGATTGTTTTGATGGGAAATTCCATGGGAGGTGCCACTGTGCTTATGGCAAGTGGACTTAATCTGCCAGAGCAGGTGAAGGGAATTGTGTCAGACTGTGCATTTACCTCGCCTAAGGCGGTATTTACACATGTGCTTCACAGCATGTACCATCTGCCGGCTTTTCCGATGATTCAGATTGCGGATTTTGCGAACAGAAAAATGGCAGGGTATGGGCTTGATGAATGCAATGCTGCAAAAGAGGTGCAAAAGGCGAAGCTGCCTATTTTGTTTATCCATGGTGATAAGGATACATTTGTGCCATGCAGCATGTGTGATGAGCTTTATGCAAGCTGCGCGTCACAAAAGACAAAGCTGATAGTAAAGGGTGCAGGACACTGCGAGAGCTATTACAAGAATACGAAAGCTTTCGAGGATGCACTTGATAAATTTTTGGAAGGAATTATGAGATGATGAAGACGAGAAAGGGACACAATGTATATCCGATTACGGTTGCACAAAAATTTCATTTGTACTATGCAAAGTACTGTCCAAATATGGCTGTACTCAATATAGGTACAAGCCTGACAATCGGCACGGAGCTTGACTGGAACGTGCTAAGGGATTCAATCAACTACGCGTATGCCAGAAACGAGGCCATGCGTATCCGCTTTACAAGGGATAAGGATGGAGAGTGCTATCAGTATATTGCGGATGTGGATGAGGATTTTAAAGAGAGAACTGTCGATTTCAAGGATTTTACTGATGTAACCATGGAGGAGGCAGAGAATGAGATGCGAGGCTGGACACAGGTGCCGTTTGAGTTTGAGGACTCTCCTATGACCAAAATCGTGATGATAAAGATGCCGGATGGATTCAATGGAGTGTACTTCTTAGGTCATCACATGGTGGTTGATGCGCAGTCACTTATTGCATTTTTAAAGGATATTATTGAGATATACTGTAATGCCATGTATGAGGGAGTACCTTTTCCTAAGGATATGTGCTCATACATTGAGCAGATAAAGAAGGATCTGGCATACGAAGCCGGAAGCAAGGCACAGCTTAGGGACAGAGAGTTCTTTGAGAAGCTTATCAGACAGTCGGAGCCAATCTACAACGGAATCGACGGCACAGCAAAGCTTGATGCGGCAAGAGAACTGATGCATGATAACAAGCTAAGGAGTGCATTCAATGCATCGGATGATGTCACATCAGCACTTGATATCTTTCGTCTGGAGGCTGAGCCGACAAAGCGTCTTATGGATTTTTGTGAGAAATATCATGTTTCGCTTGCTTGTCTGCTTCTCATGGGAATCAGGACGTTTTTCCAGAAGGAAAACGGCTTCGATGATGTCTCCGTAAACAATGCCATTGCCAGACGTGCGACACTCAAGGAGAAGAGGTCGGGCGGCACACGTATTCATTCGTTTCCGTTTAGGACGAGCTTTTCAAAGGATGTACGCTTTATCGATGCTGTGTATACCATCAGGGATAAGCAAAACGAGCTGTTCCGCCATGCAAACTACAACCCGACAGAGTACTTTGCACTGCGTTCAAAGACGTATCCGCAGCCAAAGGCGGGGCTTACATATGAGCCGATGTCGCTTACATATCAGCCTATGACATTAAAGGAAAAGGGCTTAAACGACCTGGGAGATATAAAATACAAGACTAAGTGGTACCCGAACGGCATGACTACACAGGCTATGTATCTAACGGTAATGCACCGCCCGGAGGACAACGGACTGGATTTCAGCTTCGAGCATCAGGTCAAGGCAGTCTCAAGAAAGCAGCTTGAGTATATGTACTATTACCTGTGCAAAATCATGTTCAAGGGTGCAGAAAACCCTGAGCTTACAATAGGCGAAATCATTAAATTAGTGTAGTGGATTAGGAAACGTATTAGGTAAAAGGAGATTATTATGTTTGATGAATTAGTGGAAATTATCTGTAATTATGTTGATGTTCAGCCGGCAGATGTGCACGAAGAGTCACGTTTTATGGAGGATCTGGGCTTCACATCATTTGACTTCATGAGCATGCTCGGGGAGATAGAGGATACCTTTGAGGTGGAGATTGAGCAGACAAAGGCTGCAGAAATCCGTACAGTACAGGAAGCAATCGATTATCTTGAGACATTAAAAGACGCATAATGGGTGCAGATAGGAGAAAATATGTTATTTCACACAATTCCAGATATTCTTTCATATGCAAATGAAGCTTACGGCGCAGATGACGCGATAAGATGGAAGAAATCCAAAAATGAGATAGAGTCAAGAACCTACAGTGAGCTTAAGAATGATACAGACAGCTTTGCCAATGCCATCGAAAAGCTTGGCAAAAAAGGGCAGCATATCGCTGTAATAGGCCCTTCATCATATGAGTGGATAGTATCCTATCTGGCAATCACAGAAAGCGGAAGTGTTGCGGTTCCAATCGATGCATCACTTCCGGCAGAGGATATATGTGAGCTTTTGGACAGAGCCGATGTGAGGATGCTTATATTTGATGAGGCACGTTCGGATGTGGCTGAGTCCGCAGTTAAAAGCTGTCATGATATAAATGTGTATGTGTCTATGAACAGTACAGAGCATTGTTCACAGGTGCTTTCGTTTAAAGGGCTTATAGATGACAACAGGGGAAGCTACGAGCCGGCAGTGGCAGAGGATGCGCTTTGCACTATCATGTTTACGTCTGGAACCACAGGAAGGAGCAAGGGAGTAATGCTGACGCAGAACAACCTGGCTGAAAATGCCACATGTCTTGACATGAAAATTGGACCTCACACGGTAATTTTGTCTGTGCTTCCGATACACCATGCATACTGTCTGAGCATGGATATTCTGAAAGGAATTTCACTGGGTTCGGTAATATGCATCAATGATTCCATCATGCGTATGGCAAAAAATATACAGCTTTTTACTCCCGACATGATTCTTATGGTGCCTCTTATGATTGAGACATTTGCCAGAAAGCTTGAGGAGGTAAGGACAGCAGGACTTCCTGCAGAGCCGGTCCGTAAGAAAATATTTGGAGAGAGGCTTCATACAATCTGCAGTGGCGGTGCGTACCTAAATCCTGATTATGTTGATTTATTTGCAGAGTTTGGTATCGCTATATTGCAGGGCTATGGCATGACGGAGTGTTCTCCGGTCATAAGCACAAATCTAAGCTGGGATATCCGTAAAAACTCTGTAGGCAAGCTGATGCCAAACTGTGAGGCAAAAACAGTTGACGGTGAGCTTTTAGTCCGCGGTACAAGTGTGATGCAGGGCTATTATAAGATGCCAAAGGAGACAGAGGAGACATTGTCGGACGGTTGGCTTCACACGGGTGACTTAGGCTATGTGGATGAGGATGGATATATTTATCTGACCGGCAGAAGAAAGAATCTGATTATCACCAAAAACGGTGAGAATGTGTCACCGGAGGAGCTTGAAAACGCTCTGAGCGTAAATCATCTCATAAAGGAAATCATAGTGCGTGAGTCTGAAGGAGTGATAGAAGCTGAGATTTTCCCGGACAGCGAGTATGCTCAAAATACCGGTATCGCCGATATAAGGCCAGCACTGCAAGCGCTTATTGATGGGTACAATGTGAATGCACCTGCGTACAAGCGTATCTATAGCCTTAAAGTAAGGGAAAGTGAGTTTGAAAAGACGGCTTCACGTAAGATAAAGAGAAGCTGATATATAAAGAGGAAGCCGATGCATGTGGCTTGCATCGGCTATATATGAAAAAGATTAGTATGAGTATTGCGTAATTAATATGTTTTGTTGCTTTTGTTTTGTATCTTTCGTTTATGATGTTAGTATACAAATCAATTGTGAAAACCGTGTGTTTTGAATTTCACTTTTCTGTAAACAAAATATGAACAAACTGTGCAGGTCTAAGGTACTACAAAAAATCCTTAGACAATATCATGATTTTGTGTATAATTATAGTATCGGTATTTGTTATTGCATATAGGATAAAATTTTATGCATAATCAAACAGCGATATTATTTTTTTACAAGGGGAAAAAGATGAAATTATTAAGTTTTGCAATCCCATGTTATAATTCAAAGGATTACATGGAGCATTGTATAGAGTCTATCCTGCCGGGTGGAGATGATGTGGAGATAATTATTGTTGATGATGGTTCAAAGGATGAGACAGCAGCGATAGCTGACAGATATGCAGCCGAATATCCTGACATAGTAAAGGCTGTACACCAGGAGAACGGTGGACATGGAGAGGCTGTAAACACAGGTCTCAAAAATGCCACAGGCAAATATTTCAAGGTCGTTGACAGCGATGACTGGGTGGATTTGGAATCATACAAGAAGATACTGGACAAGCTAAGGGAGTTTGAGCAGGAGAATACACAGATTGATATGCTTCTTGCCAACTATGTCTACGAGAAAGAAGGAGCAAGGCGTAAAAAGGTTATGCGTCAGACCGGCTTTCCACGCAATGAGATATTTACCTGGAGTGATATAAAGCATATTCACAAGGGACATTACATACTGATGCATTCGGTAATATACAGGACAGAGCTTTTGAGAAGCTGTGGACTTGAGCTGCCAAAGCATACCTTTTATGTGGATAATATCTATGTATATAAGCCGCTTCCGTATGTGCGCACGATGTACTATCTGGATGTGGACTTCTACAGATATTTTATCGGTCGCGATGACCAGTCGGTCAATGAGCAGGTGATGATACGCCGTATTGACCAGCAGATTCGTGTAAATAAGATTATGTTTGACGATGTCAAATTGCATGAGGTAACAAATGAGATGTGCAGGAAGTATATGTACAGCTATCTGGAGATTATTACGACTATTTCTACTATTCTGGCAATTATCTCAGGCACCGATGAGAACATGGCTAAGAAGGATGAACTGTGGGCATACATGAAGGAGCACGATGAAGAAACCTACAAGAAGCTGCGCCATGGCGTCATGGGACAGTTAATGAACCTGCCGGGCAAGGGAGGCAGAAAGGTAGCTATCGGTGCGTATAAGCTGTCACAGAAGGTTGTTGGATTTAATTAGACGGATGTGAAATAAGGAGTATTAAAAAAGACCACAGGGCATCAAAATAGATGAACTGTGGTCTTTTAATATTGCAATTAAATTATTCTCCAAGTGTGAGCATGGTATCTATGCAGGCCTTGGCCTTTGTTCTTATATCGTCAGGCAGTATGATTTCTTCTCCGCCTGCTCCCTTAACACAATTGTATACATCCATCAGGGTAGTGAGCTTCATATTGTGGCATACGCAGTCCTTTGAGAGCGGATAGAAGCTCTTTTCAGGGCACTCATACTGTAAGTGCTGCAGTATGCTGTTTTCAGTTCCGATGATAAATTCCCTGTCTGTGCTGTTTTTAGCATAGTCAATGATGCCGGTGGTGCTTCCGATATAGTCTGCAGCCTTTGAAACCTCAGCAAGGCACTCCGGATGTACGAGAAGCTTTGCAGCAGGATGAGCCGCTTTGGCTCTCTCAACATCTGCTATTGACATGCGCAGGTGAGTAGGACAGCCACCATGTACAAATTTGAAGGTCTTTTCCGGAACCTGTTCCTCAACCCATGCGCCCAGATTGCAGTCAGGGATGAAAAGAATCTTATTATTGTCAATATTTTTAACAATTTTTACAGCGGATGAAGATGTGACGCACACATCGCATATGGTTTTAAGCTCTGATGTGGTGTTTATGTAGGCAACCACTGTATAGTCAGGGTTCTCGGCCTTTAACGATTGTAAGAGCTCTACATCGAGCTGCTCCGCCATAGGACAGCCTGCTGCGCTGTTTGACAAAAATACATGCTTGTCAGGAGATAAAATCTTGCAGGTCTCTGCCATGAAGCGGACACCGCACATGAGCACATTCTTCTGTGGTGCTGTGGCAGCCTGCTTGCTGAGTCCATATGAGTCGCCTGTGAAGTCGGCAACCTCAAGTATCTCGTGACTCTGATAAGCGTGAGCTAATATACAGATATCATTTTCCTTCTTTAATCGGATAATCTCATCCTGTAATTCTCTTGTTGTCATCATAATATGATATACCTCTTGAAATTCCTAGTGTGATTGAAGCACAGTTATATCAATGTAAGCCCCTTTTGGATTTTACATAAAGAACCGGCCAAAATAAATAAGTTACTTGTCATTATACTTAGCTGTAAACCAGCTGTCAACACAAAAGTTTTACAGGTGTCTTGTCAGTTGTAAATTTTAGTGTTATAATACGCCCATTACAGTAAATCGCATCCAGGGGGATGTTGCTAAAGAAGCGGCTACATCGGTGGATGCAGGTAAATAAAAGAGGTAACATACTATGAATACAGATGTACTTATTGTGGGAAGCGGCTGCTCAGGTCTTTATTGTGCGCTTAAGCTTCCAAGAGACATAAGAATTACACTGATAACAAAGTCAGATCTTGAGAGCAATGATTCATTTCTGGCGCAGGGCGGCATGTGCATGCTCAAGGAGCAGTCCGATTTCGACAGCTTTTTTGAGGATACCTTAAAGGCCGGCCACTACGAGAATGACAAGGAGTCGGTTGGGATAATGATAAACTCATCACCTGAGGTGGTGAAGGATCTTGTTTCATACGGAGCAGATTTTGCGAGAAATGATGACGGCTCACTTGCCTATACGAGAGAGGGAGCTCATTCACACAACAGAATTATTTTCCATGAAGATGTGACCGGAAAAGAGATAACAAGCACATTGCTTGCACAGGTTAAGAAGCTTTCAAATGTGACACTCATGGAGTATACGACGATGGTTGACATCATCGAAAGGGATAACAAATGCTACGGCGCCATCATCAGAAAACAGGATGGCACGCTGGAAAAGGTGACAGCGGCATACACTGTCATGGCTTGTGGCGGAGTTGGAGGACTGTACAGATTTTCAACAAATTTCAGACATCTGACAGGTGACTCGCTTGCCATTGCAAAAAAGCATGGCATAGAGCTTAAAAACCCAGACTATGTGCAGATTCACCCAACGACCTTTTACACGAAAAAGCATGAGGACAGAAGCTTTCTCATTTCAGAGTCCGTAAGAGGTGAGGGTGCTAAGCTTTTAGACAAGAATATGAACAGGTTTGTCGATGAGCTCTTACCAAGAGACGTGCTGACCGGCAAAATCCGTGAGCAGATGAAAAAGGACGGCACAGACTTTGTCTGGGAGGATTTGCGTACCATTCCAATGGATGAGCTTGTATCACATTTTCCAAATATCATTGAACATTGCAAGGAGATGGGATATGATGTCTTCAAGGAGCCTATTCCTGTAGTTCCGGCACAGCACTATTTCATGGGCGGTGTCAAGGTGAATCACCACAGCCGCACATCCATGGAATGTCTCTATGCAGTTGGAGAGACAGCATGCAACGGAGTGCACGGAAGAAACCGTCTTGCAAGCAATTCACTGCTTGAGAGCCTGGTATTCGCAAAGCGTGCAGCAGGACAGATGGCGGAGCTTGGCTTTGTAAATGATGAGATAGCAGCCAAAAAGGCCGCAGATAGCATCGACCTCGCAGACTACAGCGATGAAAAAGCTGTAGAGAGAGAATACAGGAAGCTCGCCATGGAGGCAATAGAGGGCCGCACCAGCGTAGGTACAGAAGAGACTGTCGAATCAGGCATTGCCTATATTCAGGCATAGAATCTGTGTTTCAGCCTAGATGCGAGTGGACAGCCAAAGGCTGGCCATACGAGCAGAGAGTACACAGTGTGTTCCGAAGAAAAATATGAACTGCCACGGGGTTCCATTAACGCAGTTAATGAGAACAAGTGGCAAATTATAAAGCACTATCCAAAAAAATCCCGTGGCTGACTTCATATTTTTCTGAGGAATATACTGCGTACTACCCCCGGCACCACACAACATAAAAAGTGCGAAACCGTAATATAAAAGAAAACTAAAAAATGCAAAGAATGCAACGAAAGGAATCTAAATATATGTACGATCAGGTAACACTGGGCCTCAACGTAGACCCATTCATATTAAGCGCATTAAAGGAGGACATCACAAGCGAGGACGTATCCACAAACAGCGTGATGCCACATCCACAGGCAGGAGAGGTGGATTTAATCTGCAAACAGGACGGAATAATCTGTGGACTGCAGGTTTTTGAGAGAGTTTTCACACTGCTTGATGCAGATACAAAGGTAGAGTTTTACGTAAAGGATGGCGATAGGGTAGAAAATAAGCAGCTTATCGGCAAGGTTTACGGGGATATCAGAGTGCTTTTATGCGGTGAGAGAACTGCGCTCAATTATTTACAGCGCATGAGTGGAATTGCCACATATACCAGTCAGGTTGCAGCACTCTTAGAGGGCACAGGCATCAGGCTTTTGGATACCAGAAAGACAACTCCAAACAATAGAATTTTTGAAAAATACTCGGTCAGAGTCGGTGGTGGAAACAACCACAGATACAATCTCTCGGATGGAGTGCTTCTTAAGGATAACCACATCGGAGCAGCTGGCGGCGTCAAAGAGGCAATTGCCATGGCAAAGGACTATGCTCCGTTTGTCAGAAAGATTGAGGTTGAGGTGGAGAGCTTTGATATGGTGAAGGATGCGGTTGAAGCCGGTGCCGACATTATCATGCTCGACAACATGTCAACAGAGCTTTTAAAGCAGTGCATCGACTACATTGACGGCAGAGCCGAGATCGAGGTTTCGGGAAATGTTACCAAAGAAAATATTGCAAGAATAAAGGGTCTTGGTGTAGACTATGTATCAAGTGGTGCGCTCACACATTCAGCGCCTATTATGGATTTATCACTTAAAAATCTACATGCAGTATAGATTTTAGATTGCCGGTCGCACTATGCTGTGACAGTAATGTTTTACAGAAAGGAACGAAAATGAACGGTGATGAGAGAAGAAAGAAAATAATAAATATTCTATCCTCGTCAAAGTCGCCTGTGGCGGGAGTTGCGCTTGCAAAGGAGCTTGATGTGAGTCGTCAGGTGATTGTGCAGGACATAGCACTGCTTCGAGCAAACGGAGCCGCGATTTTTTCGACAAACAGAGGATATCTGATACAGGCGGATAAGCAGTATTCGAGAGTATTAAAGGTGGTTCACGAGGATGATGAAGTAGAGGAGGAGCTTTCAACAATAGTTGATGCCGGAGGCCATGTGAAGGACGTATTTGTATACCACAAGGTCTACGGAGTGCTCCGCGCCAATATGGACATCAAGTCCAGACGTGATGTCAGAAATTACCTAGAGGAAATCCGTACAGGAAAGTCCAGCCTTCTTAAAAATGTAACTTCAGGTTATCACTATCACACAATATGTGCGGAGAGTGAAGAAGTGCTTGATGCCATACAGGAGGAGCTTAAGCAGAAGGGCTTTCTTGCAAAGCTGCAGGACTATGAGCCGGTGGATTTCTGGGGAGACAACGAGGACGAGGCGAAGGCTTAATTTTATCATAAAGTTAAGGCGTAATATAATAATTGCCCGGGTGAAATGCCCGGGCTGTTTTTTGCTTTCTATTTAATTTCCAGATTTTCACCTGTAAGCCCTATGTATGATCCCTCAGGAAGTCCACCTTCAGGATGTCCGATAAGCCATTTGTTTTTAGCTGCAAGAAGAGCATCTTCTCCGCCGGCGTGTGGATGTTCAAGGGCTTCATTTGTGCCTTTTGGAAGTACAACGGCTACCAGAAATCCGCCATCAGATGCATTACATGGTGCGTAGTGCAGTGTTGTGGCATAAAGCTCGACTGCTGTTCCGGAAGGAATCCTGAAAGCTTCCATCAAAGAGGTATCATATGTATTTTCCACAGAGACATCCTGCTGTCGGCCGAGTATCAGTATGGCATCAGTTGCGGCAATATTGACCTCAGAGCATCTGTGATACTCAACAGCATTGAGCTTATGATTGTTGCCTATGCACCAGCCTATCTGTATAGGAAGCTCTCCGTATGTTTTCTGTTGTAATTCTGTAGCGCATTTTAGCTTTTCGAGTGCAGAAATGGATGGCTCATAAACCACATCAGCAGGAATTTCTACTGTCTGCATTGTGCTGACCAGCTCTGTAAGATCTATTGAGTCGATCACCTTTCCATATTTCTTAAAACATTCTTCTGTTATTTCATGTATGATCATTATATGGTCCTCCTGATTTTTAAAATTGTAGAAATTATAATGTATGACAGAGAAAATGTCAGCAGGATAAATTATTGTTTTATACCCTAGTTAATATTTATTTTAGGATTTGTAAAAATATTTTTTATGGGATATAATGACTATTATGCAATTTTATAGCAGAGACTGAACAAAAGAAAATAGGGAGAAAACATGGTATGAAAAAAAGATTGGTTTCCGCAGCGGTTACAGTGGCATTGTTTATCGGACTTATAGCCGGTGTTACTTTTAAAGCGTCAGATAAAAAAGAAATAAAGCATTTTACTGCTTTTTTTTCTGTAGAAGGAGATAATATAGATCCGGATAATGATATAAAGCAGCTCATAGCAGAGCAGATCGGTGCTGAATGTGAGGAAACCTGGCTTGTTGCACAGGATAAGGACGATGCAATAAATTCTCTCATAGCAACCGGGGAATATCCGGATTTTGTATTGGGTGAGACTGCGCTGTATGAGGCAGATGCACTCATTCCAATAGATGAATACTGGGACGATTATCCGAACATAAAAGAATATCTCAGTGATGAACAATGGGAAAAGTTCAGACAGCCGGATGGACACATATATTGGATTCCACAGTTTGGAGTATCACATGGGGATGATGTGGAGATGCTGCATAATGGTGAAGCCTTCTGGATTCAGACAAGAGTATTAAAATGGGCTGGATATCCAAAGATTACAACGATAGAGCAGTACTTTGACCTGATAGAAAGCTATGTACAGGCAAATCCCACAATGCAGGATGGAACAGAAAATATACCATTTACGATACTTTGTGATGACTGGCGGTATTTTTGCCTTGAAAATGTGCCGCAGTTTCTGGACGGATTTCCAAACGATGTAAGCTGTATGGTAGACACGGAAACTAAAAAAGTGATGGATTACAATGTGACCGACACAGCCAAAAGATATTTCGGAAAGCTTAACGAAGAGTTCCATAAGGGAATAATGGATCCCGGGGCGTTCAATGCCACCTATGATCAATATCTGGATAAGCTGTCAACAGGAGCAGTGCTTGGGATGGTCGACCAGTGGTGGCAGTTCTATTATGTAATAGATCCTGTATTCAAAAAACAGAATCTGGCACAGCTTGGGTGTGATTATGTCCCTCTTCCTGTCACGATTGATGATGGTATTCACAACAGATGGCATACAAACAGGATGGCAGAAATAGATTATTCTTCAGGAGTGTCCATTACCACTTCCTGTAAAGATATCGAAGGTGCGATGAAGTTTGTCAGTGATCTCCTGGAATCTGATATCATAAGAGAAAGGTTCTGGGGAGAGGAGGGCAAGGACTATTCAGTCGATGAAAACGGTTTGTTTTACCTTACCAATGAGCAGGCAGAGAAAAAAAGTGACAGCTCATATAAGGCAGCGCATATGTGTTCGTACTCATACTTTCCAAGAGTGGAGGGAATGCTTGATGATGGTATAAATGCGTTTTCAACGGAGTTTCAGCAGAACGAGTTTTTCAGAAATCAGCCTGTGGATATTCAGGAATGTTTTGAAGCCTATGGAGTGGAAAACTATGTAGATCTGCTTGGAAAAAATGATGCTCCAGGCTCGTGGTATCCGATGTATTCATATTCAGATTCAATTCCTTCGACCTCTGAATGTGGGAAAGTAAAGAATAATATTGTGGCAGTAAAGAAAATATGGCTGCCGCAGGTTATCATGGCAGATGATTTTGATGCTGCCTGGAATCAGTATATGGATGAGTACAATGCCTGTAATCCACAGATATATTTTGATTATTTACAGCAAAAGGTAAATGAAAATTAGCAATATTTGAATACTGTTTGGCAATTTATTAATAGAATAACGAGCCCTTGTTCGTTTACACTTGTATATATCAATAAACGAATGGGGGGATTATTTTGGATGATTTAAAAAACGGTGCTTTGTATATAGGCACGATACCATCATCAATGGACAATAACAGATGCTCGATCACACTTGAGGATGATGGAAGCGTTACCTTTTATATCTATGCGCCAAATGCCAATAAAGTAGAAGTAGCCGGAATGGGAGGCTATTTCAGCTCAGAACGCATACAGTTAAAGCCTGATATGCAGGGTGGATTTTCGGCAAACATTAAAGATTTCCACTGGGCAATGCATTATTATTTCTGGTATGTAGATGATGTCTGCATAACAAATCCTCATGCGGCTATATCATATGGCTGTTTTGCTGCAATAAACACATTTGAAGTGCCGGAAGAGGGCGAGGATTTCTATTTTGTCAGGGATGTGCCGCATGGAACGGTAAGTCTGTGCAAATATACCTCACAGGTAAACGGTCACATAAAGGAGAGCTATGTGTATACTCCCCCTGGATATGAGAGCGGAGATGGAAGGTATCCTGTATTGTATTTACAGCATGGTGTCGGGGAGAATGAGACCGGATGGGTATGGCAGGGTAAGATGAATTTCATCATGGACAATCTGATAGCAGACAAAAAATGTGTGCCGATGATCATAGTTGCAAGCAGTGGCTACTCATTTAAGGATAACGAATACCCTGTATTTTTTCCGGGAGATTTTGACAGTGAGCTTGTAAATAGCATAATCCCTTATATAGAGGAAAATTTTAAGGTCAAAAAAGGAAGAAACAACCGTGCTGTGGCAGGACTTTCACTTGGTTCAGCACAGGCTACGGATATAGCGGCAAGACACCCAGAACTTTTTTCAGCAGTTGGGGTATTTTCAGGTGTTGCAATACATCTCATGAAAAAAATCATTGACAGCCCATATCGGTTTGAAGCTGTCTTTATGTCGGCAGGAGATGAAGAAAAAGAGATACTGCTTGGAATCAATGAGATGGTAAAGGAATTTTCACGGCAGGGGAAAGACAGTACACCAAAAGTATATGAGGGCTATCATGAATGGCATGTATGGAGAAAGAGCTTTAAGGATTTCGCACAGATGCTTTTTACATGGGATGACGCAGAACTTGATGATATTAATAAAGCTGTCCCGGTCAGATCAAAGAATATTGATTTTAGCACACCGGTACAGGCGGATGAGAGCATGGTATTTTTTGATCCGGTGTACAGGCAGATACAGTTCGAAAATGACGAGGATGGAAAACCGGCTGGCAAATATCCGGATGTCATACATGGTATCCGTGTGACGGAGGATAACAGCATTGAAGTAAATCTTTTTGCACCTGATGCAAAAAGCGTGAGCGTAGTTCTTGAAAATGGCACGGAGGAGCTTCTTTACAGATCAAAGAAAAATGATGGTTACTGGGAAAAAACAATAGGCAATCCGGCAGAGGGATTTAACTATGTGACATTTATGGTAAATGGAACACCTGTAGTAAACCCTGCGGCACCTGTCGGGTTCGGATATAACAGGGCTGTAAACTTTGCTGAGGTACCTGAGAGGAGCTTTAGCTGGCATGAGCTTAAGGAAACAGATCATGGTCAGATACATATCCATTATTCGTGTGATGGAGACGGACAGGTCAGTATGAATTATGTTTATACACCAGCCGGTTATGGAGAGGATAACTGTGACATCGGCAGAGTATGTGTGCTTGAGTGTGCTGCGGACGAAAGAAATTTTTGCTGGATACATCAGGGAAAGATAGCAAATATCATGGATAATCTGTCTGGCGAAGGCAGGATAAAAGGAGTTATGATAATAATGGCAGACAGCACGATATCTGATGATATCATCGGGAACATAACAGCCATATACGGAATTAAGGACAGTGAACAGATAGAATGGTTCAAAAAAGGAGATAATGAATCCTGGACATCATGCAGACACAGATTTGTAAATTTAATGTGCGGGATACAGTAAAACAGCGACAAAAAGGAGAGAAAAATGGCAGGAGCATATAAGACAGGCAAATACAGAAATATATTCAAAGAGTATGGGTATCCGGAAGAAGAAATTCAAAAAAGAGTAGAGGATACTTTTAACACGATATTCTATGGGAATGATGATGAACGTTTTTATCATGAAGCCGGTGATGATATGGGATATATGGAGGATACCGGCAATCATGATGTGAGAACCGAGGGAATGTCATATGGCATGATGGTATGTGTACAGCTGGATAAAAAAGCAGAGTTTGACAGACTGTGGAAATGGGTGCGCACATATATGTACATAGAAGATGGTCCGGCAAAAAATTATTTTGCGTGGTCATGTCAGACAAACGGAAAGCGAAATGCCGAAGGACCGGCACCTGATGGTGAAGAGTATTTTGCAATGGCATTGTTTTTCGCCTCTAAAAGATGGGGAGATGGCGATGGTATATTCTGCTACAGCAAAGAGGCACAAAATATCTTAAGGGAGTGTGTACACAAGGGTGAGCCGGGACACAGCGGAGAGCCAATGTGGGAGCCTTCCAACAAGCTGATAAAGTTTGTCACAAATATGGATTTCAGTGATCCTTCATACCATCTGCCGCATTTTTATGAACTTTTTGCCCAAAGGGCTTATGAGGAGGATCGAGACTTCTGGAAAGAAGCAGCAGCTGCCAGCAGAGCATATCTGCACAGTGCATGCCATGAAAAGACAGGACTTAGCGCAGAATATGCAGATTATGACGGAAAGCCTCATACGGGGCATAAGGAAATATTTGGAAGACATGATTGGTATTACAGTGATGCATACCGCACGATCGCCAATATAGCGATGGATCATCTGTGGTTTGATGCAGATCCGTGGCAGATTAAAACGGCAGAAAACCTTCAGAAGTTTTATTGTGAGGATCAGAAGGACAATTGGGATGGTGTATTTCTTATAGATGGTACACCGCTTGATGAGAAGGCACTTCATCCGGTAGCAATCATTGCTGTTAATGCAGAAGCTTCACTCGCAGCAGATGGAAAATATGCAAAGCAGTGTGTTGAAAAGTTCTGGAACACTCCGCTTAGGACAGGTGACAGGAGATACTATGACAATTTCCTTTACATGTTTGCAATGTTAGCACTTTCAGGAAATTACAGGATTTATTGATTTTTATATACAATGGATCTGGTACCGCAGACCTACTATTATTTGAATTTATTTATGGCAGATATAATTTGACTTGTTATATTCTATAATTTGTCCCATATTTTAAAACCTCTCTTATGGTAGAGTATTTTTGAAATTACAAATACACATGTAAGGAGGACATGGGGTTGAAAAGAAAAAAACTATTGAAACAAGGAGCATGTATTGCGGTATGCAGTACTATGCTTGCCACAGGTGTCACACAGCTTATACCTGCGTATCAGGCGCAGTCGTTAGTATTCGCTGATGAAGTTCAGCAGAATATAAAGAAAACGACATACACAGCTGATAAATTGACAGTAGACTGGGGAAATGCCGGCTATGAGCTGACAGATGGTGTGTGGAAAGTGACATTTAACAATCAGTACGATCAGGTTAAATGGAGACTGCCGGAGACTGTTGATATGTCAACTGTAAAATCTGTGACCTTTAATGTGAAGGATCAGAAAGGATCAGTTTCACTAAAGGTCTACAAGAATGGAGATGAAGATGCTGATGGCGCAAATACGAAGTATGAACTTACAGGCGCAGATGAATACTCGATAAGCCCGACAGGTGAAGGTGATATGGTAGCAGTTGGTCTTATGACTACTGATAATGCCGGTTCGGGATCAGCTATCAGCCTCGTTAGTGTGACAGTGGAAACTGATACAACACCAAAGACACCACCTGAGATAGAGCAGAATATTGAGGACTGGAAAAAATCTGTCACAAGCAGTGATGCTCTTGGAGAAAATGCAATCGCAGGAACAGGTATCATGTTAGATGAGATTAAGGACAATACGCTCATGGACCTTGTGGAGAAGCATTTTAATGCGGTTACATTTGGAAATGAATTAAAACCGGATGCACTTTTTAATTATCAGCTTGAGAAGTCGGTTAAAACAAAAACAGTTCAGTTTGATGGGCAGGATCTTGAAGTACCGGTGGTAAATGATGCAGGGGACAGCCTTGATTTCTCAAGAGCTGATGCGATGGTAGATAAGATTTTGGAGTGGAATGCGGCACATCCTGACAGGAAGATACGCATAAGAGGTCATGTGCTCGTATGGCATTCACAGACTCCGGAATGGTTCTTCCATAAGAACTATGATATCAGTAAGCCATATGTAGATAAAGCGACTATGAACCGCAGACTTGAGTGGTATATCTCAAGTGTATTCGACCACTACTTCGGAGAGGCAGCAAATAAAAAGTACGACGGACTTTTCTATGGCTGGGATGTAGTAAATGAGGCCGTTATCGGCAATACATATCGTACTGATAAGGTAAACCCGGCAGAAAGCCTTGATGAGATACGTCATGGGAACAATTCGAGCTGGTGGCATGTATACCAGAGCAATGAGTTCATAATCAATGCATTTAAGTATGCGAATAAATATGCGCCTAGTGATGTAGAACTTTACTACAATGATTTCGGAGAGACAGACAATATCAAGTCAGAAGGAATCATAAAGCTCATAAGTGATGTAAAATCAGCACAGGGAACACGACTTGATGCATTTGGTATGCAGGCACATTACAGTGTGGACAGCTTCTCAGCAGCACAGTTTAAGACAGTAGCAAAAAAATATGCCGAAGCAGCAGGAAAGGTTCAGCTTACAGAGCTGGATTTCCAGGCAAGCGCAGCTTACAAATCAGGAGCAGCATCAAAAGAGAGCGAGTATACAAAGATGGCATACTGTCACAAACAGCTTTTTGATGCTGCAAAGGACTTAAAGAAAAACGGTACAAATGTAGCAGGAATCACTGTGTGGGGAGTTATTGAGCCAAATTCATGGCTTCATTCACAGTCAAATGTTGGTGGCGGAGCTGACGGATCAAAGCAGTGCCCACTGCTTTTTGATGGAAAATACAAGGCAAAGCCTGCATACTGGGCTTATGTAGATGCTACAAAGCTTGAGCCGTTAATACAGGATATCGTTGTAGCTGAGCAGAAAGGTGATACAATGTCCGGAACAGAATACAGTTTTTCGGATGATGATACACAGGCAGCTTTTATTCCAACATGGGATAAGGATGGATTAAATGTACTTGTAAGCGTAAAGGATGCCACAATAAATGATACGGATGAAGTTACAGTATATGTGGATGAGACAAACTCAGCAGGAGATGTGACACCGGTAAAGAAGACAGTTAAGCGTTCTGAGGCACAGGCTGTTGATGGTGGATACCGTGCGACCATCAAAGTACCTATGACTGATTTAAAAGTTGCAAAGACTATCGGCATGGATGTAAAAGTTATGAATAACGATAAAGCTGTAAGCTTCAATGACCTTAAAGAAATGCAGGAGACAAGCAGCAAATATTATGCAAAGGCTACTCTCAAGCCGGGCATTGAAAAAGCAACAAAAGCAACGGTAAAGATTGACGGAGAAGCCGACAGCGAATGGGATAAGGCTGTGGCTATTCCTCTTACAATAAACCTTGGAGCTAAGGTAACAGCAGATGCCAAGGTGTTGTGGGATGACGAAAACCTTTATGTATATGCAACAGTTAAAGATCCGGTGCTTAATAAAGACGGTGGAGAGGCATATCAGCAGGATTCACTCGAGGTATTTATCGATGAGAATAATGCCAAGACAGAGTCATATGATGACGATGATAAGCAGTACAGGATCAATTATGAGAATGAGCATTCTTTCAATGGAAAGAAATGTCTCGAGGAAAATGTACAATCTGCCGCAAAAGTGACTGGGGATGGATATGTGATTGAGGCAGCCTTCAAGTGGACAGACATAAAGCCAAAAAAGGGTGACAGGATTGGTCTTGAGTTCCAGATAAATGATGCTGATGCTTCAGGAGCAAGAATCGGAACCTTAAGCTGGAATGATGAAACAGGCATGGGCTGGTCTAAATCATCGGTATACGGAACAATAGAGCTTGCAGCAGAGGCAAAGGATGAAGTGTCTGATGATAATAGTAAACCGGGTACAGATGATCCATCAACAGGTAATACAGAAAAACCGGGTACAAATAATTCATCAACAGGTAATACAGAAAAACCGGGTACAGGCAAGCCGGCTATAAATAAACCGTCAGCGGATAAACCGGCAACAGGCAGCACAAATAAGCCTTTAGCAAACAAGCCGGCGGCAAAAAAAGCTGCAAAGACATCAGATCAATCAGCAACGGCAGCATTTATCGTGTTGTTTCTTGCAGGAGTTTCGATGGCAGGGGCTTCAAGATTAAGAAGAAGCAGAAAGCAGTCATAAACTATAAAAGACAGGACAAATATCTATAATTTCTCCCGGTGCAAAGCACCGGGAGTTTTTGTATCATATAGTCATTATAGCTGATAAAATCGACATAACAAGGAGGCAGAAAGATGGCAGGGCCAAAAGCACCAAAGGATCCCGAAAGAAAAAGACCGTATTTCTACATCATGAAGGATAAGGATATATACGGCTCAGTACAGGAAGATGGAAGCATTATACATTTTATATATGAAAGCGACGGAAGACTGATAAACAGTGCACAAATAGCCGGAAATATAGAAAATAAAGAGGAACTGGGGCTGTTAGAGACGGTGGAAGGTTTTGGCAGGCTTGTACACAGCATAGGTGTATCTGTGGAAACAGATAATCAAAACGAACAGATCGAATTTGTGTTTCAGATGTACGGAAAGCAGGACCTGTACGGAGGCGGTACTAATCTTAAGGTAAAGCTGACAGGCGATGGAATGGAGAGAAAGATATACCTGTCAGATTATAAGTGGACACCGGATGATGATATACCGGGACAGATAAAGTTCATATTTAATACACCGGATATCATGGGAAAAGCGAGTGTCAGGCTGTATCTGAATGACGGCTATGAGGCTCCGGCAGATATTGAGGAAACAGAGGTGGATATGAACTCTGATGAATACTGCAGCATGATAAGCCATTCGCTTATGAATATGGGAAATGTATACCGCATAAGAAAAGCCATCGAAAAGACAAGAGCCGGAAAAGAGGTAACACTTGCATACATCGGTGGATCTATCACACAGGGAGCAGGTGCGACACCTATAAATACAGAGTGCTACGCATACAAATCCTATCAGCTTTTCCAGAGGCGTTTTTCTGCAAAGAATAATGTGAAATTCATAAAAGCCGGTGTGGGTGGCACACCATCGGAGCTGGGAATGATCAGATTTGACAGGGATGTACTAAGAGACGGACAGCAGCCTGATATAGTAGTTATTGAATTTGCTGTAAATGATGAGGGGGATGAGACAAAGGGTGACTGTTATGAAAGCCTTGTACGTAAAGTACTTAATCTGCCATGGAAACCGGCAGTCATATTGCTTTTTTCCGTATTTGCAAATGACTGGAACCTTCAAGACCGCCTAAGCCCGGTTGGAAAGCTCTATGATCTGCCTATGGTAAGCGTGCTGGATGCGGTTTCCCCTCAGTTTACATTAAAAAATGACGAGGGAAGGGTAATAAGCAAAAATCAGTTTTTCTATGATATGTTTCATCCGAGCAATGCAGGCCATTCCGTCATGGCAGACTGCATAGAGTATCTTTTTGAAAAAATAGATCAGGCAGGGCATGCAAGTTTGAATGCATTTGAACTGGGACTGACAGAGGAAAAAATATTGCAGGAAAACCTAAATCTTGCACCGGTAATAGGAAACAGCTTTGAAAATATAAGGCTGCTCGACAAAAAGGATATATATGCAAAGGCATATATTGACGAGGGTGGCTTCGATTCGACAGATACACAGCTGCAAAGCGTTGAGATGGATGATCAGCTTTCGCTGACTCCGGAATTCCCGTATAACTGGATGTATGATGGCACAAAAAATACATTAAACAGGGAAAAAGTGTATTTCGAGCTTGAGATGGAGTGCAGGGCACTTCTCCTTGTATTTAAGGATTCGGGAGAGGTAAACGTGGGAAAGGCGAAGGTATATGTGGACGGAGAGTATCATTTTACGGCTGATCCACATATCAATAACTGGCAGCACTGCAATGCGGCAATAATATTTAACAATAAGACCAGTGAAAATCATGTTGTAAGAATTGAAATTGCAGAGGAAGACAGAGACAAGCAGTTTACGATACTGGGCTTTGGATATGTATTATAGGAAATGAGAGGTAAGAGACATGGTAACAGCAAAAAATCCAATACTTTCAGGTTTTTATCCTGATCCATCAATATGCAGAGTCGGGGAAGACTATTATCTGGTGACATCAAGCTTTGTGTATGCACCGGGTGTTCCCATATTTCATAGCCGGGATCTGGCTCATTGGGAGCAGATTGGCAATATACTTGACAGACCATCGCAGCTATGCGTGGAAAATGAAGAAATATCGAGAGGTATTTTTGCACCGACCATAAGATATCATGAAGGAACTTTTTATATGATAACGACCAATGTATCGCATGGCGGCAATTTTATAGTGACAGCGCAGGATCCGGCAGGACCGTGGTCTGATCCGTATTATTTGGGAGAAGAAGCAGTAGGAATAGACCCAAGCCTTTTCTTTGATGATGACGGCAGATGTTATTACTGTGGCACACGCCCAAACCCTGAAGGAGTACGTTACAATGGAGACTGGGAGATATGGATACAGGAGCTTGATCTTGGAACCATGAAGCTTAAGGGCAGGAGCATGGCCATATGGAAAGGTGCTGTAAAGGGCTGCATATGGCCGGAAGGACCACATATCTACAAGATAAACGGATATTATTATCTGATGCATGCAGAGGGCGGCACTGGACCGGAGCACAGTATAACGATAGCAAGAAGCAAGGAGCTTTTTAAATGGTTTGAAGGATGTCCGAGAAATCCGATATTTACACACAGAAATCTGGGGATGGATTATCCGGTCATCTATGCAGGACATGGTGATCTGGTGGATGATATAAACGGAAACTGGTATGTGGTCATGCTTGCGTCAAGACCATGCAAAAAGCACAGCAGCATGGGCAGGGAGACCTTTATTGCAAAAACAATATGGGAAAACGAATGGCCGGTAATAGCACCCGGGATAGGACATCTTGAGGATACGGTAGATATACCGCTTGAAGAGTGCAGATTTATAGATGAGATATCAGAAAATGATTTTATAACTTTCTGCGAAGCCAAGCCTGATAAGAGGCTGGTTGGAATAGGAAAACGCAACGAGTCTTTTTACTCCCTTAAGGAAAATCCGGGAGTACTGAGACTGTACACAAACAAAGAGCAGATCGCTGATCTTGGCACAAGCGCATTTCTTGGACTAAGACAGAAGGGCTATGAGTTTTCGGTAAAGACAGCAGTGCGTTTTATCCCACAGTCGGATAATGAGACGGCAGGACTTGTACTTTTCCAGAACAATGAGAATCATCTTCGCGCTGAGATAACAATGGAAGCCGGAAGGCTGGTATTTGTGGTGACTACACATATTAAGGGAACTGACAAAAAGATAGCAGTGGCAGATATTATGGAGTACAGCATTACAGAAAAAAATCCACTGTGGAATATATGTATGATCTGTAAGGAACAGGAAGCATCTATATGGATAGGTACGGCCGAAAAGAGCGTAAAAGTCGCAGAAAAAATAAGTCTGCTGCCATATACCACAGAAGAAGCAGGTGGCTTTGTGGGCTGTACGGTCGGTATGTATGCATCCTCAAATGGCAGCAATAGTGATAACTATGCAGATTTTTCATACATAATGCTCACCCAGTAAACATTTTGCGGAATTCAGTCGGGGTGCAGCCCTTTTCAGCTTTGAACACCCTTATGAAAGTGGATGGATTTGCAAAGCCTGACTGCATTGCAGCCTCGGTGACTGATATATTGGGATCAGCCAGAAAGGTCAGGGCAAGTTCTATTCTTTTCTGATTTAAGTATTTGTAAAAGGTATTATTGGTAAACTGTTTAAATAGCCGGGTAAAGTGATATTTACTGAATCCGGCTATTTTTGCGATTTCATCAAGTGTTATGTCCTCAGTGCAATGTGTATCGATATACTCACAGATATACAGAAAACGCTCCAGATATTCCTGCTGCTTGTGTCTGCCGACATTAAAATGACAACTGCTGGCAGTATGATGTCTTCCAATAAGGACAAGTACTTCAAGCATTTTGGAGTAGATCACGGCTTCTGATAGAAATGAGTCGGTCTGGTATTCATCTGCTATATCAAGCAGCAGTTTACGGATATTGCTGTGGATATCACCGGAAGTTTCCGGGGTTAGCGTTATAGCAGGTGCTATAAGGGTAAGTATGGAATTTAATTCCTTTATTTTTGAGACAGCAGACCACTCAATCTGCAGGATAAGCCTTTTTCCGGTGTCAGGTGCGATAAGCCTGTGTTTTACACCGGAAGCTATAAAGATAATATCACTCTCATTAAGATGTACCAAATCATCCCCAATCTGCACTGTATAGCTGCCTTCAAGCGGCATGATAATCTCCATGGGAGTATGCCAGTGAATGGGATAATCTTCTACTTCCACATTTATAAAAAGCTTTACATTGCTGTTTTCTTTATATTTTACTGTCTCATGTATTCCATTCAGATTTTCGATCATATATACTTGTCTCCATACGGCTGATATTTATGCGCATTTGCGTGAATATAGTTATTATAGCACAAATAGCAATTTTTGGACATTGTGGGGCAACAAGTAGAAAGAAAATACTGCATGAATCTGGTAAAATCATTATATAAATTAAAGGAGAAGTCACTATGAGTAAAAAAACTATGGAATATGCAAAAAAACTTGTATCGCAGATGACAATAGATGAGAAGATAAGTCAGATGCTGTATGAGTCACCGGCTATAGAAAGACTGGGGATACCGGAATACAACTGGTGGAATGAGGCTCTTCATGGAGTAGCAAGAGCCGGTGTTGCTACAGTATTTCCTCAGGCGATAGGTCTTGCGGCAACTTTTGATACTGACCTGATAGAAAAGATAGGAGATGTTGTATCAACAGAGGGTCGTGGAAAGTTCAATGAATTTTCAAAAAAGGGTGATCACGGAATATACAAGGGACTTACCTTCTGGGCACCTAATGTAAATATATTCAGAGATCCAAGATGGGGCAGGGGACATGAGACATACGGGGAAGATCCGTACCTGACAGGTAAGCTTGGCTGCGCATATATAAGGGGATTGCAGGGAGATGATCCGGATCACTTAAAATCGGCAGCATGTGCAAAGCATTTTGCGGTACACAGCGGTCCGGAAGCCATAAGACATGAGTTTGATGCGAAAGCATCAAAGCATGATATGTATGATACATATTTGTATGCCTTCAAGCGGTGTGTAAAGGATGCAAAGGTTGAGGCTGTCATGGGGGCTTACAACAGGGTAAATGGAGAACCTGCCTGCGGAAGCAGGACACTGCTTAAGGATATACTGCGTGACGAGTTTGGATTTGAAGGTCATGTGGTGTCAGACTGCTGGGCAATACTTGATTTCCACGAACACCATCATGTGACGGATACAGTTGAGAAATCGGCTGCTATGGCTGTAAACAACGGCTGTGACTTAAACTGTGGAAGTGCATTTTTACATCTTAAGGATGCTTATGACAGGGGACTGGTTTCAGACGAGGCAATCACGGCAGCAGTAGAAAGGCTGATGGAGGTGCGTATTCGTCTGGGCATGATGAAGGATTATCCATCGCCATATGAGGACATATCGTATGAGGTTGTAGAATGTAAGGAGCATGTGGAGCTTTCTGTGGAGGCTGCCAGAAGAAGTCTTGTACTTTTAAAGAATAAGGACAATTTCCTGCCTCTCGACAGAAAAAATGTTAAAACTATTGCGGTTATCGGACCAAATGCCAACTCCAGGGATGCGCTTATAGGAAATTATTATGGTACCTCATCAAGATATATCACTCCACTTGAGGGATTGCAGCAATATCTTGGAGAGGATACAAGAGTGCTTTATGCAGAGGGCTGCCATCTGTACAAGGACAAAGTACAGGGACTTGCAGAGGAAAAGGACAGATTTAAGGAAGCCCTCATCATGGCAGAACAGTCAGATGTGGTCGTAATGTGTCTTGGACTTGATGCAACTATAGAAGGTGAAGAGGGTGATGCCGGAAATGAATATGCAAGCGGTGACAAGCTGGGACTTATGCTTCCGGGACTTCAGGAGGAACTTTTAGAGGCTGTTGCAGCAGTAGGAAAGCCGGTAATACTTGTGCTGTCAGCAGGAAGTGCGATAGATCTTTCCTGGGCAGAAGAGCATGTGGATGCCATTATAGACAGCTGGTATCCGGGAGCCAGAGGCGGAAAGGCTGTTGCGGAAGCTATATTCGGAGAGTATAGTCCGAGTGGAAAACTGCCGGTTACATTTTATCAGGGCACCGAAAATCTCCCGGAGTTTACGGATTATTCAATGGCTCACAGGACATACCGCTATACAAATGAGAATGTGTTATATCCATTTGGATATGGACTGCATTATGGTGAGACAAACTATGATGGAATGTCAGTGGATAAAGCAGAAAGTGATGTAAACGAATCTGTCGAGGTGTTTGTAAATGTGACAAATGACAGCAGATATACTGTAAATGAGATAGTTCAGCTCTATATCAGGCACGTTGATGCTGCAGAGTATGAGCCGGGATATCAGCTAAAGGGGATTGAGGTTGTAAAGCTTGAGCCATATGAGACTAAGAAAGTAAAGCTGACTCTTTCGCCAAGGGACTTTGCTGTGATAGAAGAGGATGGAAGCTGTGTAGCTGTGCCGGGAATTTATGAGATATCCGCAGGAGGACAGCAGCCTGATGACAGAAGCACAAAGCTCACAGGCAAGCGGACAGAGCGCATTGATATAACAAGATGTGGAGAGAAAACAGGGGTAGATTATTAATAATAAATATGTTATTCTATAATTAATGACAAGTTAAAACAGACTTTAGGAGCGGACATATGTCGGCTCCTTTAAGTGATTTCAGAGGAATTGTTTATGAGAAGACCAATATGGAATGCCATTGAGAGAAAGCTTGATGATTATTCACTCAGAAAAAAATTCTACATATTTTATGTACTTTGTGTCATGCTGCCGCTCATAGTGACTGATGCAGTGGTGCTTTCCATCGTAGAAAATGCTGAAAAAGAAAGCAGCAGACATGAAATGTCGAGCATAGCAAGTGCTGTGGGATATAATCTGAACAGCATGGTCAATAACGCAGAAGAGGCAGCTAAGAGTATCTACACCAGCAAGCGCATAGACGATTTTATATCAAAGGAATACACAAGCTCTGCTGAGTATGTATCAGAGTATCAGAGCTTCTTTCAGGATACACTTTTTGAAAACACACTTGGAATGAGCAATATAGTATTTTTCCTGTATGCTGACAATCCTACAATAGTAAATGGCGGAAAAGTAAATGATATGTCTGCTGTAAGAAATACGGATTCTTACAGACTTCTGGAGCAGAAGGAAAGCGGAGGACTCTTTTTTGTATATGAAAAAGGCGTAGCCGGATTGTCAGATGAAAGACATATGATTTATATGAAAAAGCTGGATTTTTACTCATCTGATATCGAAAAGGTACTCAAGATAGAGTTTAATTATGGCAGCATGATGCGTACTTTTAAGAATATGAATTATGATAATGAAGTGCTTATCTGCCATGGAGATGACATAGTGTTGTCAAATGGGGCCTACAGTGGAGTCAACAAACCATTTAAGACATTGGAGGAGATTGGGAAAATAAGCGACTCCGTATACAGGCAGAAGCTCTCTTTGTATGGCTGTGAGCTTGATATATATGTGTTTAAGACACGCAGTAATATATGGAGCATGCTTATGCACAATGCACCGATTATTGTTTTTCTGATGCTTATAAATGTATTCTTTCCACTTTGTCTGTTACGTATCTTTAACCATTCCTTTACGAGCAGGATATTACAGCTTTCAAAGGTATTTAAGTCAGTTGACAGCGAAAAGCTTGTATCTATGACTGACAGGGAGAGCAAAGATGAGATCGGCAGCATGATAAAAAATTACAACAGGATGGTAAGCCGCACAAATGACTTGATCCAGACTGTATATAAGAATAAGCTAAAAGAGCAGGAGATGCTTGTAAGTCAGAAAAATGCAGAGCTTCTTGCACTGCACAGCCAGATAAATCCGCACTTTCTGTTTAATGCGCTTGAGAGCATACGAATGCACAGTCTGCTGAAAAAGGAAAATGAGACGGCTGATATGGTTGAAAAACTCGCCATCATGCAAAGACAGTATGTGGAGTGGGGAAATGATGCTGTAACCGTTGCAAAGGAATGTGAATTTGTAAAAGCCTATCTGGCATTGCAGAAATACCGGTTTGGCGAGCGGCTGAACTATAACATAGATATAGAAGCAGACTGCATGGAATGTCAGGTGCCAAAACTTACGCTTGTAACCTTTGTTGAAAATGCCTGTGTGCATGGCATAGAAAGTAAAGCTGCTCCGGGCTGGATATTTGTGCGTATATTCAAAAAAGCCGGGTTCATGCATATAGAGGTTGAGGATACAGGCAGCGGAATTGATCCGGATGCTCTTGAAAAAATGAAAAGTAACATGAAAAATGCAGATATCGATATGTTAAAGACCGGTGGCAGAGTGGGCGTGATAAATGCCTGCCTGCGTATCAAAATGGTAACAGAATCTAAAGCAGTATTTGATGTGGACAGTGAGGAAGGCTGCGGTACGATTGTGATGATAAAAATACCGGAAACATATTTATAGGAGATTTAAAATGCTTAAAGTATTATTGGTGGATGATGAGCCTTTCATAATGCAGGGGCTTAAGGTGATCATTGATTGGGAAAATGAAGGATTTGAGATAGCAGGAACGGTCTCAAATGGAAAGGAAGCCCTGCAGTTTCTGGAAAATGAGAATGTGGATCTGGTCATAGCCGATATAAGGATGCCGGAGATGACAGGACTTGAGCTGCTTGAGACTTTGAGAAAAGATAAAAAATCAGATGTATATTTTGTGATATTAAGCGGTTATGCAGATTTTAGCTATGCGCAGCAGGCCATGCAGAATGACTGTACGGATTACATACTAAAGCCGGTGGATAAGGAGATGCTGCTTAAGGTACTAAACAAGGTTCTTGTGCTCAAAAACGAGAAAAACCAGATCGACGAGGATAACAAAAAGATGAAACAGGCATACCTTGCAAGACACCTGATATCTCTGATACAGGGCAAATATGATGAAGTAAACCTGAACTATGTAAAAGAAAATATGAGGTGTGAGGGTGGAGCAAGGTATGTTGAAATACAGATGGAGCAGCTTCCGGCAGGTGATGAGATACTCGATAGTGATATGAGAAGCTTACAGCGCAAGATGTACGAAAGCTGTGTTGCTTTTCTGGGGGCTGATTCGGCACATTGTGTATTTGATGTATCGGTAAATGAAAAAGTGTATGACATAGGCTTTATATTCTCAGATTATATGGCAGAGGAAGCCGCAAAAACCGAGAGAAAATATCTGGAGGATCTGAGAAGGTATATATGTGATAATACACAAAAGAATATAGTTATGCTGGTCGGAAGAAAAGTATCAGATATATCAAAGATAGCCAGATCATACGGCAATGCATGTATGCTCAGGTCGTTTCAGGGCTTTCGCATAGTAAAGAGCATATATTACTATGAGGATGAAGTAAAGATATCGGCAGATGGAATAGTGCTTTGTAAAGATAGTCTTGATAAGCTGCTTAGGACAGTGGAACAGAATAACCATCTTGAGATAAGAAATGCAGTTGCCAAATTTTATGATGAGATGTCCAGCATGGGTATGAATGGGGAAAGCATGAACTTAAATATTAATTATCTGTTGTTTCAGTTCATACACCTGGCAAGTGAGCAGGATGATAATGTAAATCAGCAGGAGATTTTGCGACTCATAAGTGAGAGCAGCTTTAAGACCGGTATTGAGAGGGGAAGCCGTGCGCATATGACCAGATTTTGCTGTGAGTATGGTGATTATCTGTCGCAGCTTAGAAAAAATGTGTCAAGAGGTGTGATCGGCATGGTAGAAAAGGAAGTAAGAGACAATTATGCCACGAACATCACGCTTAAGAGCCTGAGTGAGAAGTATTATGTAAACAGTGCATACTTAGGGCAGCTTTTCAGAAAAAAATACGGACAGTCCTTTAAGGATTATCTGAACAATTACAGGATGGAACGGGCGGCAGAGCTTCTGCTTAGGACTGATAAGAAGATAATACAGATAGCAGAGGAAGTCGGATATCATGATATGGATTATTTTGTGAACAGGTTTATACAGGTAAAAGGCTGCACACCGGCGCGTTTCAGACGCCAGATGCAAAGTGGAGAATAATATATATTACTGCAAAACAGGGTAAATTATAGTTCTTTCGAGAAACTATAGTTTACCCTGTTTTTGACTATAGTTACTCCGATTGTTTGAAAACTTAAAAAGTATAAAATTAAGTTATCAAAAGGGAGGACAATACAATATGAAAAGAAAAAAAATTGTAAGCATGCTGCTTGTGGCTACCATGGCAGCAACACTGTTTGCCGGATGTGGCAATGATAGTGGCAAAAAAGGTGGTACTGAAACTGGAAGTGCGAAAGAGTTTGATGCATTCTTTGCTGTACCGGGATCTGAAATCAATGATGATAATGAAATCCAGAAGATCATCGAGGAAAAGACAGGTGTAAGGGTAAAGGAAACCTGGCTTACCGGACAGACAGCAGATGAGGCAATCGGAACAATGATCGCAGGTGGCGAATATCCTGATTTCATTGAAGGTGCAAGCGGACAGATGCAGTTATATGATGCAGGCGCACTTGTTCCACTGGATGACTACATCGAGAAATATCCAAACATCAAAAAACTTTTCACAGATCTTGAGTGGGAAAAACTTCGTCAGGATGACGGACATATCTATTGGATACCACAGTTTAGCTGCATAAAGGGAGACGAGAAAGTCTGCGCACACAATGACGAGGCATTCTGGATCCAGGCAAGAGTACTTAAATGGGCTAACTATCCGGAAATCAAGACACTGGATCAGTATTTTGACCTCATCGAGAAATATAATGAAGCAAATCCAACAATGGCTGATGGAACAGAAAATATTCCATATACAATCCTTTGTGATGACTGGAGATATTTCTGTCTTGAGAATGCACCACAGTTCCTTGACGGATATCCAAACGATGGATCATGTATGGTAGATCCTGATACAAAGAAAGTACTTGACTATAATACATCAGATACAGCAGTTAAATATTTCAAGAAGCTCAATGAAGAGTATCAGAAGGGAATTGTAGATCCTGAGTCATTCACACAGACATATGATGAATATATCTCTAAGCTTTCTACAGGACGTGTACTTGGAATGATTGACCAGTGGTGGGATTTCGCATACACAGCAGGTGATGCAATTAAACAGGCAGGTCTTGATGAGCAGGGATGCGATTACATTCCGGTACCTGTAACAATTGACGGCCGTGACAATCAGTGGCACAATGCAGGCGGCGCTTTCAACGAGTCAACAGGTCTTGCTGTTACAACATCCTGTGATGATGTAGATGCGGCCATGAAGTTTGTAAATGATCTTCTTGATCAGGATATCCACAATCTCAGATTCTGGGGTGTCAAGGGTACTGACTATGAAGTAGATGAGAATGGCGAGTTTTACAGAACAGCAGATGAGAGAAAACAGGCTTCTGATACAGCATACAAGGCCTCTCATTTATGCTCATACTCATACTTCCCACAGTACAATGGAACAAGTGATGATGGAATTAATGCCAACAAACCTGATGGACAGGCAAGAGAGTTCTATGATGGTCTTAACAAGGATGTACAAGAGGCTTTCGATGCCTATGGTGTTAAGACATACGTTGAAATGCTTGGAACAAACGATGCACCTGGAGACTGGTATCCAATGTGGTCATTCTCTAACAACTTTAACACAAGCACTCCTGGTGGAGTAGCCTGGACAAAGATTGGCGAACTTAAGCATAAGGCTCTTCCAAAGGTTGTTATGGCAAAAGACTTTGACAGTGAATGGAATACATACATGGATGAATACAATGCATGCAATCCACAGGATTTCCTGAATGAATTACAGACCGAGCTTGATACAAGATTAGAGCAGGCTGCTAAATTCAAATAAAGCTTAAATGAAATTTAAGGCAGGCAGATATAATAGCGTTTTATCTGCCTGCTACCTTTAAGGAGTGGTGTCATGTCATTAACGAGAAAAAACAAAAAAGAGAAGGTCAGAGAACCTAGAACAAAAATTACATGGAAAGAAGTCAAACGTCAGAAAGTGCTGCTGTTCTGGGCAGCAATAATGGTGGCATATGGAGTTGTATTCTATTATCTGCCACTCGCTGGCTGGGCAATGGCATTTCATGATTACAAACCAAGACTTGGTATATTCCATTCTGCATTTGTTGGATTGGACAAATTCAAGATGCTGTTCTCGGATATGACATTTATCCGTGTTATAAGAAATACACTTGCAATGGGTGTTATCAATCTGGTTGTAACTTTTGTCACAGCCATTGCATTTGCAATCTTACTGAATGAGATTGCATCAAAGGGTGGAAAGAAAGTAGTACAGACTATATCATATCTTCCACATTTCCTTTCATGGATCATTGTAACAGGTATTTTACACGATATGCTTTCAGGAACAGGTATTGTAAATGAGTTCCTTGTAAATATGCATATTATAGACCAACCGATAAACTTTTTCGCACATCCGGGATATTTCTGGCCGATAGTGGCATTTGCCAATGTATGGAAAGAAACAGGATGGAATGCAATCATATATCTTGCAGCCATTACATCAATAGATCCTTCACTTTACGAAGCAGCATCTATTGATGGAGCGGGACGCTGGGCAAAGATCAAGTATGTAACACTGCCGGGAATCAAACCAACTATTATAATCCTTCTTCTTATGAATGTAGGTAATGTTTTAAATGCAGGATTTGAGATACAGTATCTCTTAGGAAACGGCCTGGTACAGGATGTATCACAGACTATTGATATTTATGTACTTAAATGGGGCATAAGCCAGGGAGATTATGCAATAGGTACCGCAGCAGGTATATTCAAGAGTGTGGTAAGTATAATTCTTATATTTATTGCAAATAGAATTGCCAAACATAATGGTGAAGAGCAGTTGTTTTAAGGAGGTCTTGTACGATGGCAGATATAACAGCAGGCTCTGTAAAGAGCAAAAAGAAAAAGAAGATAGGTATATTTCCAATTGTAAATGGCATCATTATGGTACTGTTTGTGATCATAACGCTTTATCCGGTGCTTAATACACTTGCGATATCGCTTAATGATGGTACAGATGCATTAAGAGGTGGAATTTACCTCTTACCAAGAAAGTTTACCTGGAAGAATTATACAACGGTTTTGCAAAAAAATAATCTTATAACAGGAGCATATATTACTGTTGCCAGAACAATAATTGGAACAGTCTTAGCATTGGTGGCAAATGCAATCCTTGCTTTTATAATCAGCAGAAAAAGATTTTTGTTCAAAAGAGGTTTATCCCTGTTTTGGGTTATCACAATGTATGTCAATGGAGGATTAATCCCTGTCTTCCTCCTGTACAAGGGACTTGGGCTTACCAATAGTTTTTGGGTTTATGTAGTCCCTGGAATGGTCAGTGCGTTTAATATGCTCGTTATCAGGACCTATATGAATGGAATCCCTGACAGCTTAGAGGAATCAGCGCAGCTTGACGGTGCAGGATATACCACCATTTTTCTGAAGATTTATTCCCCTCTCTGCAAACCGGTATATGCGACAGTAGCTTTATTCGTAGCAGTAGGACAGTGGAACTCATGGTTTGATGCAATGCTTTATAACCGTATGAGTACAAAGCTTACTACATTACAGTATGAGCTTATGAAGCTTCTTTCAGCTGTAACAAATCAGGGAGGATCAGCAGAAACATTGAAAAATGCTGTAGGCGCAGTTACACCTACCTCAGTTCGTGCCGCAGCAACAATTATAACAATGCTTCCGATCATATGTATTTACCCGTTTTTACAGAAATACTTTGTTACAGGACTTACACTTGGTGGAGTTAAAGAATAAATATTTTTTTACAAAACACCCGGCAGGATAACTGCCGGGTGTTTTTGTGTAAATGTTTATTTGAAAGGAGAATTTTTTCAACCCAGGAGCAAAATGAGGAAAATAGTACGTTGGCACTAAAAAGTAGTGGATTATTATAAAAAACTGTTGTATAATAAAACTACTTTAAAAACTCAAACAAAAGAAGGGGGATTCTATGAATAGTCAACAGTATAACAGAGCCAACAAACGTGTATTCCTGGCGGTAATCATAGTATTTGCATATATAGCATTTACGTTATTTGCAGCAGTTGTGAGAAAAGATGCTGATATTACCAGGATAAGTATACAGCTTGTTGTGGCAATAGCAGTAATAGTAATAGCTGTAATTGCATTTATTACAAAAAGAGACAGCAGAACCGGTGCACTTATACTTGTAAGCGCCATGACAGCAGGATATTTTATTATCGCACTGATCAATTCAACAACCGGTACATGGACATATGCCATGCCGCTTGTTATTGCAGCGATGATATATCTGGATACAAAGATGATGATGGTGATGAACGCAGTAATAATCATATCCGGCGTCATCAGGCTTGTAATGCAGCTTGGAATAAGAGGTACATCTCTTCAGAATGATGTAATAGCAGTATTTGTACTTGTACTTGTGGGATATGCGTCAAACAGCATTACGATTCTTCTTACCCATTTCTTCGATGAAAATATGGAAGAAATCAAAGAATCTGCTATGGCACAGATGGACAGCAATAAGAATATGGTAATAGTTGCGGAGAATATTTCAAAGCACTTTGACGAGGCTATGACCATGTTAAATGATCTCGATGAGGCTGTTGCGGTGAGCCATAGTTCAATCCAGGAGATAGCAGACAGCACAGAGAGCACCGCGGAGGCTATCCAGAAGCAGGCAGCTATGTGTGTTGATATTCAGGGAAATACAGACAATGCAGAGAGTGGAATCAAGGCTATGATAGATGCCTCACGCCAGACTGAGGAGACCGTAAAGCAGGGAGCTGATGTTGTGGAAGAACTCAAGGAGCAGGCACACAACGTGGCAGAGGCAAGTAATGTTACAGTGTCAGTTATCCAGAGTCTTACAGCTAAGGTGGAGGAAGTAAAGAGCTTTGTTGAGTCGATTATCAATATTTCTAACCAGACAAATCTGCTTGCACTCAATGCTTCAATTGAGGCGGCCAGGGCAGGTGAAGCAGGAAAGGGCTTTGCGGTAGTAGCAGATGAAATCAGACAGCTCTCAGAGCAGACAAAGGATGCATCAGCCAATATAACAGAGATTATAAACAAGCTCAATGAGGACACAAGGCGTGCCAATGAGAGTATCGAGAACTCAGTATCATCGGTAGAGAAGCAGAATGAGCTTATCGACGATACAAGAGACAAGTTTAATGCCATGGGAGAGGCCGTTGAGCTGTTGATGAAGGATATCAATGTGGCTGAGGAGAGTATCAAAAAGATTCTTGATTCAACAACAGTCATATCAGACAATATCACACACCTTTCAGCTACCGGAGAAGAGGTCGCAGCTTCTTCAACAGAGGGACTTCGCATGGCTGATACCACTGTCGAGAGCATGGCAAAGTGCAAGAAGGTACTGGAAAATATTTGTATGCTTGCGAATGACCTCAAAAACTCTGTTGAGGAGAGTGAGGAAGATCTTAGTCAGAAATTTGATTTCTAAGAGCAGTAATATGTTTTTTACGGCAGGAGCGCATTTGCTCCTGCCATTTTTACATATATTTTTATGATAAAAATATTTACATTATCGTAATATATGATAAAATATTTCTAACACAATAACACAATAACACAATTGCTACATAAACAATAGGATATATGGAGGAAGTTATGGACGATAACAATTATATGAACAATGACAACAGGTCGTTAGGCACACCGGACAATACAGGTGTATTCGGTCAGTCTTCAGGAACAGCAAATGGCTCAGATACATACAGCCAGCCACAGGACACATACAATCAGCCGACAGACACATATAATCAGTCTGTATCCCAGCAGGAAAGTGGGAATACATATGCATATGGACAGTCATCAGACCAGACAGGCAGTACAGACGGATATGTCAATAATCAGGGCAGTGCATATGGTTATGCAAATCAGGGTGCATACAATCAGAATTCAAATGCCCAGGGTACATACAATCAGAATCCAAATGCCCAGGGTACATACAATCAGAATCCAAATGCCCAAGGCACATACAACCAGAACACATATGCTCAGGGCTCGTTTAATCAGTCAGCTTATGGACAGACACAGTATGGCCAGCAGCCAAACGGACAGGGTGGCTACAATCAGACAGCATACGGACAGACAGCTTACAATCAGCCACAGTATGGAGCTAATCCATACAATCAGCCACCAAAGAACAGCAATGGCTTTGGTATAGCTTCTCTGGTACTTGGAATCGCATCTATTGTACTGTTTTGTACATGCATCAATTATGTGACAGCTCTGCTTGCTATCATTTTTGGTATTATACATATCATAAAGGGCAACAACAAGGTGTTTGGTATAGTTGGTATAGCAACAGCAGCTATCTCAGTTATAGTCAGCATCATATTCTGGGTTGTGGCAGGCTCAAGTGCAAGCACAGATTTAGAAAAGGAGTTCATGAAGGGCTTTGATGAGGGCTATGAGTATTATAATGATGACGATTCCTATGAGGATTACGATTATGATTATGATTCTTATGATTATGACGATTATGATTATCAGAATTTTGAGTATGATGGCATTTATTAGAGTTAATTATTATCAAATTATTACAGAATCAATTACATCTTGACAACAGTGGCTTTTCAGTTATATACTTAAACACAGTTAGTAAAAGGCAGTGACGAAGACAGTAGAGATGGCAGGAAAGTCAAAGAGAGCCGGGGCAGGTGAGAGCCGGTATGAGTAGAGCCGTTTTGAAAATCACTTCTGAGCCGCAGGCTAAAATCGCCATACAGAGTTGCGAGAGTAGGTTCTGACGTATTCCCTACGTTACAGGGGCGGGTATGCAAGGGTATTTCCCTTAAGTACATTGTAATAGGTGGTATAGACGTATCAGGCACGCGTTCCTAATTACAGGAATGTGTGCCTTTTTTGTGAGTATTCCATAAACCGAAAATTGTAGTGGAGCAAGCCACAAGGAAGCCTCGTAAGAGTCGAATTTGAGGTGCATGCTGGGATGTTCACGAACAATATAGAATAAGGAGAGATAGTCATGTACAACAAAGTTGACACCAATATGAACTTCGTTGAACGCGAGAAGAAGACAGAGCAGTTCTGGAGAGAGAACAATATCTTCAGAAAATCTATGGAAAACAGAAAAGAAGGAGAGACATACACATTCTATGATGGACCTCCTACAGCAAACGGAAAGCCTCACATCGGACATGTTGAGACACGTACCATAAAGGATATGATTCCAAGATTCCAGACCATGAAGGGCAAATATGTGCCACGTAAAGCAGGCTGGGATACACACGGACTTCCTGTTGAGATCGAGGTGGAGAAGCTTCTCGGCCTTGACGGCAAGGATCAGATTGAGAACTACGGACTTGAGCCATTCATCAAGAAGTGTAAAGAGTCTGTATGGAAATACAAGGGTATGTGGGAGGATTTCTCCAACACAGTAGGTTTCTGGGCTGATATGGACAATCCATACGTCACATATGACGACAATTTCATCGAGTCAGAGTGGTGGGCTCTCAAGGAAATCTGGAACAAGGGACTTCTTTACAAGGGCTTCAAGATTGTTCCTTACTGTCCTCGTTGTGGAACACCGCTTTCTGCACAGGAGGTGGCACAGGGCTACAAGACAGTTAAAGAAAAATCAGCAGTAGTACGTTTTAAGGTAGTAGGAGAGGACGCATATTTCCTCGCATGGACCACAACTCCATGGACACTTCCAAGCAACGTGGCACTCTGTGTGAACCCTAATGACACATATGTAAAGGTAAAGGCTGTTGATGGCTACACATATTATATGGCAGAGGCACTTGCAGACAAGGTGCTCTCACAGCTTCTTTCAAAAGAGGACGCAGAGGCAGGCAAGAAGGCATATGAGGTGCTTGAGACATACAAAGGAAAGGATCTTGAGTACAAGGAGTATGAGCCGCTTTATGACTGCGCTAAGCAGGTTGCCGATAAGCAGGGTAAGAAGGGCTTTTTCGTGACATGTGACACATATGTTACTATGTCAGACGGTACAGGAATTGTTCATATCGCTCCTGCATTTGGTGAGGATGATGCCAATGTCGGAAGAAATTATGACCTTCCATTTGTACAGTTTGTAAACGACAAGGGAGAGCTTACAGCCGAGACTCCGTTTGCCGGTATGTGGGTAAAGGATGCAGATCCTGAGGTATTAAAGGACTTAAGCGGCAGAAAGCAGCTCTTCGATGCTCCGAAATTTGAGCATGAGTATCCACACTGCTGGAGATGTGACAAGCCTCTCATCTACTACGCAAGAGAGTCATGGTACATCAAGGAGACTGCAGTAAAGGATGACCTTATCAGAAACAACAATACAGTAAACTGGATTCCTGAGTCTATCGGTTCAGGACGTTTCGGAAACTGGCTTGAGAATATACAGGATTGGGCTATCTCACGTAACCGTTACTGGGGTACACCACTCAATATCTGGGAGTGTGAATGCGGACACAGAGAGTGTATCGGAAGTCGTGCAGAGCTCGCCGAAAAAGCAGGAGATCCAAAGGCAGCAGAGGTAGAGCTCCACAGACCATACATCGACGCTGTGACAATCAAGTGTCCTGAGTGTGGCAAGGATATGCACCGTGTACCTGAGGTACTTGACTGCTGGTTTGATTCAGGAGCCATGCCATTTGCACAGCACCACTATCCATTCGAGAACAAGGAAGTATTTGAGAAGCAGTTCCCAGCTAAGTTTATCTCAGAGGCAGTTGACCAGACACGTGGATGGTTCCATTCACTCATGGCTGAGTCTACACTCCTTTTCAACAAGGCTCCTTATGAGAATGTCATCGTGCTTGGACACGTACAGGATGAGAACGGACAGAAGATGTCCAAGTCAAAGGGCAACGCGGTAGATCCGTTTGATGCACTTGAGACATACGGTGCAGATGCCATCAGATGGTATTTTTACACAGCATCAGCTCCATGGATTCCAAAGAAGTTTTCAGGAAAGCTCGTGCTTGAGGGACAGCGTAAGTTTATGGGAACACTCTGGAACACATACGCATTCTTCGTGCTTTATGCAAATATCGACAGCTTTGATGCTACAAAATACAGCCTTGAGTATGATAAGCTTGCAGTAATGGACAAGTGGATTCTTTCAAAGCTCAACTCAGCAGTGGCAGGAGTGGATGAGTGCCTGTCAAACTACAAGATTCCGGAGGCGGCAAAGTACCTTCAGGAGTTCGTAGACGACTTAAGTAACTGGTATGTACGCCGCAGCCGTGAGCGTTTCTGGGCAAAGGGCATGGAGCAGGACAAGATAAACGCATACATGACACTTTATACAGCACTTGTCACCATATCAAAGGCGGCAGCACCTATGATTCCTTTCATGACAGAGGATATCTATAGAAATCTTGTCTGCTCTATCGACAAGAGCGCACCGGAGTCAATTCATCTGTGCGACTATCCTGTAGTTGATGAGAAGCTGATTGACAAAAAGCTCGAAGCTGATATGGATGAGGTACTAAAGGTTGTAGTACTCGGACGTGCATGCCGTAACGAGGCAAATATCAAAAACCGTCAGCCAATCGGAAAAATGTTTGTAAAGGCTCCGGAAAAACTGGATGAATTTTATGTGGATATCATCGCAGACGAGCTCAACGTAAAAGAGGTTGAGTTCACTGATGATGTATCACACTACACCACCTACAAATTCAAGCCACAGCTTAGAACAGTGGGTCCTAAGTATGGTAAATACCTTGGCCAGATTAAGGCAGTTTTAGCTGAGCTTGATGGTCATAAGGCCATGGAGGAGCTTAACAGCAGCGGCTCTCTCAAGCTTGACAGTATTAGCGATGAAGTTGTATTATCTAAAGAGGATTTACTTATCGAGATGACTCAGATGGAGGGCTATGTGACACAGTCTGACAACAATATAACCGTTGTCCTTGACACCAACCTCACTCCTGAGCTTATCGAGGAAGGTTTCGTAAGAGAAATCATCAGTAAGATCCAGACAATGCGTAAGGACGCAGGCTTTGAGGTTATGGACCACATCGCTGTGACATACGAGGCGGATGAGAAGCTTTCAAATGTATTTGAAAAGTTTGGTGATGAAATCAAGACCGAGGTTCTTGCCGTATCAATTAAATCAGGCGAACTTAAGGGCTATGAAAAGGATTGGAAGATTAATGGCGAGGCTGTTAAGCTTGCAGTTGAAAAGCAATAATCTCTGCACGGGAGGGAGCATTAATTTGCTCCCTTTTAGTGCCATAAGGAGGAATAAGATGAGAGATAATACGTTTAGCAAAAAGGTGTTTATTAAAACTGTATCAGACAATTTAAAAAATAAATATCGTAAGACTATAGATGATGCCACACAGCAGGAACTTTATCAGGCTGTATCAGAGGCCGTAAAGGATGTCATCATGGATGAGTGGATTGCTACACAGAGAGTGATGGACAAGGACGATCCAAAGGTTGTTTACTATATGTCCATGGAGTTTTTGATGGGAAGAGCTCTCGGCAACAACCTTATAAACCTCTCAGCATACAAGGAGGTCAAGGAGGCTCTCAATGAGATTGGTGTGGATATCAATGCTATTGAGGACCAGGAGCCTGATCCGGCACTTGGAAACGGTGGACTCGGAAGACTGGCAGCGTGCTTTATGGATTCACTTGCCACACTCGGATATCCTGCATACGGCTGTGGAATCAGATACAGATATGGTATGTTCAAGCAGCAGATTTCAGACGGCTTCCAGATTGAGGTGCCTGACAACTGGCTCAAGGACGGATATCCATTCGAGCTTCGTCGTCCGGAGTACTGCTATGAGGTCAAGTTTGGAGGATATGTGCAGGAGAGCACAGATGAAAACGGAGAGCTTCATTTCGAGCAGAAGGACTATCAGTCGGTGCTTGCAGTGCCTTATGATATGCCTATAGTCGGTTATGACAACAATGTGGTCAATTCTCTCATGATATGGGATGCAGAGCCAAAAAACGGCTTCTCGCTCGAGTCCTTTGACCAGGGTGACTACGACAAGGCAGTGGAGCAGGAAAATCTTGCAAGAAACCTTGTTGAGGTGCTCTATCCAAACGATAACCATGTAAAGGGCAAGGAGCTTCGTTTAAAGCAGCAGTATTTCTTTGTATCAGCAAGCATCCAGCGTGCACTTGCAAGGTTTAAAAAGCATCACAGCGATTTAAAAGATCTCCCAAATAAAGCTGTTTTCCAGATGAACGATACTCACCCTACAGTTGCAGTCGCAGAGCTTATGAGAATCCTTGTGGACGAGGAGCATCTGTCATGGGATGATGCATGGGATATCACTACAAGATGTGTAGCCTACACTAACCATACAATCATGGCTGAGGCGCTTGAGAAGTGGCCAATTGAGATATTCAAGAGACTGCTTCCTCGTGTATACCAGATTGTTGACGAGATAAACAGAAGATTTGTGATTCAGATTAATGAGAGATATCCTGGCAATGAGGACAAGGTAAGAAAGATGGCCATCCTCTATGACGGACAGGTCAAGATGGCAAATATGGCTATCGTTGCAGGCTATTCTGTAAACGGTGTTGCAAAGCTTCACACAGAGATACTTAAGAATCAGGAGCTTCATGATTTCTATGAGATGTTCCCTGAGAAGTTCAATAACAAGACAAACGGAATCACACAGCGTAGATTCTTAGCACATGCAAATCCACTCCTTGCAGACTGGGCAACAAAAAAGGTAGGAGCCGGCTGGATTACAGATCTTACAATGCTTTCAAAGCTCAAGGCTTATGCGGACAGCCCTGTTGCACAGCAGGAGTTTGCTGAGATTAAGAGAGCAAACAAGGTGCGTTTAGCAAAGTATATCAAGGAGCACAATGGTATTGATGTAAATCCGGATTCTATATTTGATGTGCAGGTTAAGAGACTTCACGAGTACAAGAGACAGCTCATGAACATCCTTCATGTGATGTATCTGTACAACAAGATTAAGGAAAATCCGTCTATGGATTTCTATCCTAGAACATTCATTTTTGGAGCAAAGGCAGCAGCAGGCTACAGAAATGCAAAGAAAACAATAAAGCTCATCAACAGTGTGGCTGATGTGATAAATAACGATGCTTCTATTGGCGGCAAGCTAAAGGTAGTATTTATCGAGGATTACAAGGTATCCAATGCCGAGATTATTTTTGCGGCAGCAGATGTCAGCGAGCAGATTTCCACAGCGAGCAAGGAGGCATCCGGAACAGGAAACATGAAGTTTATGCTCAATGGAGCGCTCACTATCGGAACTATGGATGGTGCCAATGTCGAGATGTTCGATGAGGTAGGGGCTGACAACATGTTTATCTTTGGAATGAGCTCTGATGAGGTCATCTCACACGAGAACAGACATGACTACAATCCTGTTGATGTATATAATAACGATGCCGAGCTAAGAAAGGTAGTAAACCAGCTCGTAGACGGCACATATTCACCAAATGACCATGAGCTTTTCAGGGAGCTTTACAACTCACTGCTCAATCCACAGCAGGGACAGGTGGCTGACCGCTACTTTATCCTCGCAGACTTCCGCTCATATGCAAATGCACAGCAGAAGATTAATGATTATTACAAGAACAAGAGCGCATGGAGAAAGAGTGCACTGCTCAATATCGCACATGTAGGAAAGTTCTCTTCAGACAGAACAATCCAGGAATATGTGGACGATATCTGGCATCTTGACAGGATTACCGTAAATATGGCAGGAGTATAGGATTTTGGAAAAAGTTATCGCAAAGTCTGGTATCAGTGGAAGCACGCTTAAGCTTATAGCCATTTTTACCATGCTCATAGACCATACTGCGGCAACGGTTATTCTTCAGATGATAAATAACGGGATAGGTGGACAAACGCTTATTGATATCTACTGGGTCATGCGTTCTATAGGGCGCATGGCCTTTCCTGTTTTCTGCTTCCTGCTTGTGGAGGGTTTCAAATATACACACAGCAGGGAAAAATATGCTGCGAGGATGTTTATATTCGCGCTTATCTCTGAGATACCGTTTGACCTTGCAATAAACAATACAGTGCTCGAATTTAAGAGCAACAATGTGTTTTTTACACTACTTTTAGGCCTGCTTGCCATCACAGTGCTTGATTGGCTTAAGTCGGTCGATAAAATAGAAAAGGCATCCTCTGCAGTCAAGTGGTTTTTTGTCACACTGATCAGGTGTATAGTAATGGTATCAGTGGTGCTTGTTATGATGATTATTGCAGAGTTTGTGCTTTGCTGTGATTATGGTGCGGCGGGTGTAGGGTGCATTGTCATGATGTATCTGCTTTCTTCAAACCGAGATGTTGCATTTGCCGTGGCAGTCATACTGCTTGGACTTTTCTCAGGTACCATAGAGTTTTTTGCACTGTTTATGCTTATACCGCTTCGCTATTACAATGGAAAAAGAGGCATTTCGCTAAAATATGTCTTTTACGCCTTTTACCCGGTGCATCTTTTGGGACTGTATCTGATATGCAGGCTTGCTATGGCTGCTGTTCACACCTAACAGAGTTACAGACAACGATTAAAATGGGGGAATAGATGAAAAAGCTTTTAAAAATCATACCGGCACTTGTGTTTGCTGCCTGTTGCTTTATGTTCGCTGCAAAATGCTTAAATGCAGGAGGGTTTACAGGTGCTATAGCTGATTTTCCTACAGCTATACACAGGGCAGTAAAGGGGCAGATGCAGGCCACAACAGACTATTTAAACGGCGAACAGACAGAGTACGATGAGTCAGTATTTACAGGGGAATATCACTACTACTACGAGAAGCTGTCAGATGATGACAAGCTTATTTACAGGCAGATTTATGCGATGATGCAAAAGCGCATGGATGGAATTTCGTTAAATACTACAGACACTGACAACGTTAGCCGTATACAGCAGTTTGTGCTGCTTGACAATCCACAGTTTTTCTACATAGAAAAGAGTCAGTATATTGTGAGAAACAGCATCATTTTTTCACCTGTATACAATATGTCTGAGTCTGATATCGACAACGCAATAAGTGCGATTTCAGGCTATGTGTCAGCCTGTATGGCAGGTATCGATGAAGGTGCATCGGATTATGACAAGGCTGTGCATTTCTATGAATATGTGATAGAGCATGCCGAGTATGAGGAAAATTCTCCTCACAACCAGGATATGTACTCAGCAGTGCTTGGAAGGACGGTCTGTCAGGGCTATGCGATGATGTTTAAGTATCTGTGTGACCGGGCCGGTATCAGCTCACTTATTGTGACAGGCACCACATCTGATGCAAACCACGCCTGGAATATGGTATATCTGGACGGTGCGTGGTGTGCGGTGGACTGTACCTACGGTGATGGTGATTATCTGGGAAAGGGCATATCATACAGCTGGTTCGGAGTGCCGCTTGATGTGGTAAAGCTTACACGTACTTTGGACAATGAGGATATGCTGCCGCAGGAAGCGACTGTGGAGGATGACTATTATTACAGGAATGGGCTGTATTTTACATCCTACGACCTTAAAGTCTTACAGGGCATGACAACGTCATCTAACTATATCACGTTCAAGTTTTCGGACAGAGAAACCTATGATACTGCATGTCACAGCCTTTTTGAGAAGGGTGACTACAAATATCTGATTCCGACAGCAAGAGGCGGTACTATCACATATATGCAGGAGCCCAATTCGCTTGCGGTGTTTATACACATAGAGCTGGGAAGCTGATAAATTCATCTCCTTTTATTTTGAGGAGATAGCCGCCCGCCCTTCATGGGGTGTGCCACCCGGCGGGTACTGTGGCAGAACAATTCGTAAGAATTGCGTTAATTTGTCAGGCGTCGAATTTCGGCTCAAGGTTTGTGTACATTCGCCAGATGCACACTTTCGGCGCGGCGTACGTCTGTGGCATACGCTTTCATAATTCCTTAGCCTAGTGGGAGTAAATGCCGCCTCAAACAGAGTTTATCAGGCGCAAAAAATCAAACGCGCTTTTTACTTTTATCATATGAGGCAGGCTGTGTTGCTTGAACGAGTATTTTTTGCGCCCACTTTTGTTTGAGGCGGCATGTAACTCCCACACGGCACGTCATAAATCAAGCGTATGACACAGGCGAACACCACGACGCAAGTGTCCAGCTGTCGAATGAACATAAACAATCGCAGGAGCCGAAAACGACACCGACAAATTAGCAATTTGAAACGAGTTCTGCCACAGTACCCGCCGGGTGGCACACCCCATGAAGGGCGGGCGGCGATACAAAAATAAAGAAAGAGGAATCCAAATGTCATTTTGTCATCTTCACACCCATACCGAGTACAGTCTGCTCGATGGGTCAAACAAGATAAAAGAATATGTAAAGCGCGTCAAGGAGCTTGGCATGAACTCTGCCGCAATCACAGACCATGGCAATATGTACGGTGTGGTGGAGTTTTACAAGACGGCAAAGGCAAATGATATCAATCCGGTCATAGGCTGCGAGGTATATGTGGCACCAAATTCGCGCTTTGACAGGGAGACAAGCCACGGTGATGACAGGTATTATCATCTGATTCTGCTTGCTGAAAATAATACAGGCTATGCCAATCTCATGAAGATAGTGTCAATAGGGTTCACAGAGGGCTATTATTACAGGCCGAGAGTGGATTTTGAGACGCTTGAGAAATATCACGAGGGACTTATATGCCTGTCTGCCTGTCTGGCAGGAGAAATTCCCAGATACATCGTCAGAGGCTTTTATGACGAGGCGAAGGAGATTGCAAGGAAGTATCAGGACTGCTTTGGAAAAGACAACTTCTTCCTTGAGCTGCAGGACCATGGTATTGATGACCAGAAGCTTGTGAATCAGCAGCTTCTTAGGATGAGCAAGGAGCTTGAAATAGGGTTAGTGTGTACTAATGATGTGCACTACACCTACGAGTCCGATGCGGAGGCACATGATGTGCTTTTGTGCATCCAGACCGGGAAAAAGGTGTCTGATGAGGACAGGATGCGCTATGATGGCGGACAGTTTTTCGTAAAGAGCGAAGAGCAGATGAGAGCGCTTTTCCCATATGCCACAGAAGCTATTGAGAATACGCAGAAAATTGCCGACAGATGCAATGTGACGCTTGAGTTTGGCAATTACAAGATTCCAAAGTATGAGGTGCCAGAGGGCTATGATAGTGCCGAAGCCTTCCTTACAGAGCTTTGCGAGAAGGGCTTTAGGGAGAAATACATAGGCTGTGGCGAGTACAGTGCTGATGAGCTTAAAAAGATACATGCAGATATGGACTATGAGCTTGGTATCATAAAGACCATGGGCTTTATAGAGTATATTCTTATCGTGTGGGATTATATCAACTGGTGCCGCACGCACGACTGCTGGGTAGGCCCGGGACGAGGCTCAGCGGCGGGAAGCAGGGTGTGCTATTGTACCGGAATCACGGATATTGATCCGGTTAAATACAATCTGCTTTTTGAAAGATTTCTTAACCCTGAGCGAGTTTCCATGCCTGATATCGATGTGGATTTCGAGTATGCGGAGAGATATCGCGCCATAGAGTATGTTCAGCAGAAGTACGGACACGATTCTGTAACACAGATAGTCACCTTTGGTACGATGGCAGCAAGAGGAGTCATAAAATCAGTCGGAAAGGCGCTGGATTTCCCATATGCAGAGACTGACAGGCTTGCAAAGATGGTGCCTCAGGAGCTTAATATCACGATTGACAAGGCTCTTCAGATGAACCCGGAGTTTAAGGGCATTTACGACAGTGATGCGAGAGTGCATGAAATGATAGATATGGCAAAAAGGCTTGAGGGACTGCCAAACCACACGTCCGTGCATGCAGCAGGTGTGGTAATCTATCCGGGTGTTGCGAGCGATTATGTGCCTCTTGGAAGGGCAAACGACGGAAGCCCTACCGCAGAGTACAACATGGTACAGCTCGAGGAGCTTGGCCTTTTAAAGATGGATTTTCTGGGGCTTCGTACACTCACGGTGCTAAAGGATTCTGTGAAGAATATCAAGGCATCAAGGGGCATTGATGTGGATATCGACCATATTGATTTCAACGATAAGGGCACACTTGACTTTATCGGAACAGGAAAGACGGAAGGGGTATTCCAGCTAGAGTCTGCCGGTATGCAAAGCTTCATGAAGGAACTCAGTCCACAGAGCTTTGAGGACATCGTGGCCGGTATTTCGCTCTACCGTCCGGGTCCTATGGATTTCATTCCCAACTATATAAAGGGCAAGAACAATCCAAAGGAGATAAGCTATGTGACACCTGAGCTTGAGAGTATTTTAGAGCCGACCTACGGCTGTATAGTATACCAGGAACAGGTCATGCAGATAGTGCAGAAGCTCGCAGGCTATACAATGGGTCAGGCGGACAACATCCGCCGTGCCATGAGCAAGAAGAAGCAGTATGTCATTGACGCAGAGCGCCAGAGCTTTGTGTACGGAGACAAGGAGCGCGGTATAAAGGGCTGTGTGGCAAACGGCATAGATGAAAAGGCTGCCAACAGCATATACGATTCGATGGTTGATTTTGCTAAGTATGCGTTCAACAAATCACATGCAGCCGCGTATGCGAAAATCAGTGTTCAGACTGCATGGCTCAAAAACTACTATCCGGTCGAATTTATGGCTGCGCTCATGACTTCTGTTATAGACAATTCAGCCAAGGCGGCGCAGTATCTTTACAGCTGTCGTGATATGGGTATTAAGGTGCTTCCGCCGGATATCAACTGTGGACAGGGCGAGTTTACCGCAGAGGGTGACCATGTCAGATATGGCATGTACGCCATCAAATCTCTAGGCAGGCCGGTAATAGACCAGATAATCGAGGAGCGGGAAAGTGGCGGCAGATACCGCACACTCTCAGATTTTATCGAGAGAACCTGCCAGAAGGAGCTTATCAACAAGCGTGCGATTGAGAATCTGATAAAGGCGGGAGCCTGCGATTCACTCGACGGCACGAGAAAGCAGATGGCAATGGTGTATGCATCGATTGTGGACAGGGTTCAGCATGACAAAAAGTCAACAATGGCTGGGCAGATGAGCCTGTTTGACCTGGTCTCAGATGAGGATAGGCAGTCATTTGAACTTAAGTATCCAAATGTTGGTGAATATGACGCTGAGGAAGCCCTGGCCTATGAAAAAGAGGTGCTTGGCATCTATTTAAGCGGACACCCTCTGGAAAAATATGCAGCTGCCCTAAAGAAAAACATCACAGCAAATGCGATAGATTTTGTGCTTGAAGAGGAGAGCGGTGCCGTAAAGATAAAGGACAATGCGCACGTGGTAATCGGAGGCATGATAGCTGCAAAGACGATTAAGTTTACCAAGTACAATCAGGCCATGGCTTTTATCACGATAGAGGACCTGACAGGAACTGTTGAGGTAATTATTTTTCCAAGAGATTACGAGCGCTATCAGAGATATTTACAGGACGATGCTAAAATATTTGTTATCGGACATGCGACAGTCGAGGATGAGCAGAACGGCAAGATAATCTGCGAGAGAGTCATACCGTTTGATGAGCTTCCGAAGCAGCTATGGCTCAGGTTTGATACGATGGAGGACTATAAGAAAAATGAGAGCAGGCTTCTTGAGACAATCCGTGAATCTGACGGAGGAGATGAGGTCATAATTTACATCGCAGATACAAAGCAGATGAAAAAACTTGGCAGAAATTATTCCGTAAATGCAAATAATGAGCTCATGGAGCAGCTTTTGGAATTTTTAGACAAAGAAAATGCGAAAATTGTTGAAAAGAATATTGAAAAAATGCGCTAAAACAAGTACAATAGATTGGGATTAGAATAAATGATATTTTTTTAACATATGGAGGTTATACCAATGGCAAAAGAGATTAACACAATAGGTGTACTTACAAGTGGTGGTGACGCACCGGGAATGAACGCAGCGATTCGTGCCGTTGTTCGTCAGGCTCTCTCAAAGGGCAAGAAGGTTAAAGGAATCAAGAGAGGATACGCAGGTCTGTTAAATGAAGAAATCGTGGATATGGATTCAAAGAGCGTTTCAGACACAATCTCACGCGGTGGTACAATCTTACAGACAGCCAGATGTAAGGAGTTCGTTACAGCAGAGGGACAGCAGAAGGGCGCTGAAATCTGCAAGAAGCATGGTATCGATGCTATCGTAGTTATCGGTGGTGACGGATCCTTCCAGGGTGCGCAGAAGCTTGCTGCACTTGGCATCAATACAATCGGTCTTCCGGGCACAATCGACCTTGATATCGCATGTACAGATTACACAATCGGTTTTGATACAGCCTGCAACACAGCTATGGAGGCTATTGACAAGGTACGTGATACATCTACATCACACGAGAGATGCTCAATCATTGAGGTTATGGGACGTGGAGCAGGATACATTGCATTATGGTGTGGTCTTGCAAACGGCGCTGAGGAAGTATTACTTCCTGAGAAGTATGACAACAACCTTGAGGCACTCATCGAGAGAGTAGCTCATGCAAGAGAGCTCGGCAAGCAGCATTACATCATCATCAATGCTGAGGGCGTAGGTCATTCACAGGAGATGGCTAAGGAAATCGAGGCTGCTACAGGCATCGAGACTCGAGCAACTATCCTTGGACATATGCAAAGAGGTGGAAGCCCTTCATGCAAGGACCGTGTATACGCTACAATCATGGGAGCTATGGCAGTTGATTTACTCTGCGAGGGCAAGTCAAACAGAGTTGTTGCCCATAAGGATGGCAATTTCGTAGATTTCGATATCGACGATGCACTTGCTATGAAGAAGAGTGTAGACGAGTACATGTATGATATCTCTAAATCTCTGGTTTAGTATCTAAGTATAGTTACGATAATTATGAATGCCCTTGTATCCGGCACATCAAATGCAGGTAATTGCGTGCATGTGCCGGTGCAGGGGCATTTTGGCTGTCAGTAGGATTATTTACATCGATATGATTAAAGGGTCAAAAGGTATCATCGATGCATGCTTGCATGCAATTCGATGTATACCTTAGTGACCCGCACTACACCGAGAAAGTAGCAATTTGCTGCGGAGACGCAGGAAATTAGCGGATTTCGAGGTGTAGTCAGATTACGGGAATGCGTAGCATGTAGTAATCTGATTAATCATAAATGAGGGGCAAAATACTTTTTGACCCTCATATCATCAATATAGAAAGAGAAGAAAATGATTACAAGTGCATCAAACAAAAGCATAAAAAATGTGCAGGCTCTTTTAAGCAAGGCAAAGGAGCGGAAAAAGCAGGGCGTATTCGTTGTTGAGGGTCCAAAGATGAGCTTTGAGGCGCCATATGACTGGGTAAGTGCCGTATATATGTCTGAGTCATTTTTTAATGATGACAGGTTTAAGGAAGAGAAGAAGCGTTTCCTTGACAAAACAGAAATTGTGAGTGACTCGGTGTTTAAGAGCATGTCTGACACGCAGACTCCGCAGGGGGTGCTTGCTATAGTAAAGATGCCGCACTATGAGATAGATGAACTTTTTAAGGGCGACAAGACAGAGCTTCTTGTGCTTGAGAGTATACAGGATCCGGGAAACTTAGGCACTATGATCCGTACCGGTGAGGGCGCAGGTGTAAGCGGCATTATAATGAATCGCACAACAGTGGACATTTTTAATCCAAAGACTGTGCGCTCAACCATGGGCTCACTCTACCGTGTGCCGTTTTACATCACAGATGACCTTCCGGAGACTATAGAGTATGCAAAGTCAAAGGGAGTTTCTCTCTACGCAGCTCATTTAAAGGGTAAGTGCTCTTATGACAGACCGGACTACACCGGAGCCTGTGGCTTTATGATAGGAAATGAGGGCAATGGGTTATCAGATGAGATAGCTGACATGGCGGACACATATATCCGCATCCCTATGGAGGGAGCTGTGGAGTCGCTTAATGCCGCAATATCAGCTACTTTGCTCATGTATGAGTGCAATCGTCAGAGAAGAATTTTGGGAGAATAATATGCGTATTTGGTTTAAGATTTATACTGACACGCACCTGATGCGTGATATTACAATAGAAAATGACAGTGACGATACACGTACACACAAGATCTTTAAGGCACTTGAGGATGCGTGCCTTGCTTTTGACCTGGGAAAGCCCATCTGGCTTGACAGCAATGTAAGTGATTTCAAGAGGCATGGAAAGACCCGCTTTACGAAGGACAATTTTGTGGAGGACATCGACTTTGATTTTCTCGAGATGCACATCATCGAGGAGGATTGATGCCTCATTATGTATATGATGAGTTATTATTGATATAATGACGGTTCGCACGCTGCAGGCACGGTGGCACACGCGTACTCTCTCGTAAGCGCATAGCGAAGCTATTTAGAATCTGTTGAATTATACTTCACAACCAGAAATGCACCGGCATGGACGCCGGGGCAAGGTGTTATGCGCCATGGACGGCGCATAAAAGCCGGTTTCGTCAAGCATAGAAAACCAAAAGGCATAATTCCTACAGATTCTTAATGGCGTAGCGTAGCTTACGAGAGAGTACGCGTGTGCCGCTGTGCCTGTGGTGTGCGGAGCTGTGGCACATATAAAATAACAAGAATAAAAAATATATAAATAATAGGTATAATTTGCCAATTATGCGAATAAATATGCTATAATTGATTAAAAGAGTCTGATAAATATACAGGCGAATAGATCACAGGGAGGTTTTTAATGGAACAAGAGTTTGCGGAGGGCATTGATAGTTGGGAGACTATGATGTTTCTATACAATTCTGCACTGAAAGAGGTCAATACTAAGCTCGAGATACTAAATGACGAGTTTGTTCACATACATAATTATAATCCGATAGAGTACATAAAGTCGCGTATCAAGACTCCTGAGAGCATAGTTAAGAAGCTTAAAAAAGGTGGCTACGAGAGCACTATAGAGAATATGGTCACACATGTAAAGGATATAGCAGGTATCAGAATCGTGTGCTCGTTCACATCTGATATATACCGGCTTGCTGAGATGATTGGCAGGCAGAATGATTTGACCGTCATATCGGTAAAGGATTATATGAAGCATCCGAAGGCGAGCGGCTACAAGAGCTACCACATGATTGTTTCGGTGCCTATTTTCCTTTCAAACAAGGTGGAAGATACAAAGGTTGAGATACAGATTCGTACAATAGCTATGGATTTCTGGGCAAGCCTTGAGCACAAGATATATTACAAGTTCGAGGGCAATGCACCTGAGTATATCAGCCGCGATCTGCGCGAGTGTGCAGGTATCGTAGGACAGCTTGATGCAAAGATGCTTTCGCTCAATGAGGCAATCCTTGAGGCCAAGGAGAAGCAGGAGCATGAGAGGGAGGAGAAAATACGAGAAGATGAACATCATTAATGTCGAAAATATAACAAAGTCATATACTGGAAGGAAGCTTTTTTCTAAAGCTTCCTTTTATGTGCAGGAAAACGAAAAAATCGGTATCATAGGTATAAATGGTACAGGAAAGTCTACACTTTTAAAGATTGTGGCTGGTGATGAAGAGCCGGATGAGGGAACTGTCACCACAGCAAATCATATAGTGATAAACTATCTGCCGCAGAATCCGGAGTTTGACCCGGACGAGACAGCACTTGAACATGTGATGAGCCGTGTGGTTACCTCGCAGCTGGATGAGGACATGCGCTGGAGTATAGAAAGTGATGCAAAGTCACTTCTTATGAAGCTTGATATCACAGATATGGCGCAAAAGACCGGTGAGCTCTCAGGAGGACAGAGAAAGAGGCTTGCGCTTGCAACAGTCGTACTTAAGCCGTGTGATGTACTCATATTGGACGAGCCGACCAACCACTTAGACTACGAGATGGTGGAGTGGCTGGAGGATTATCTGCGCCGCTTCAGGGGTGCAATCATCATGATCACGCATGACCGCTATTTTCTAGACAGTGTCTGCAACAGAATCGTGGAGGTGGACAAGGGACAGACCTACAGCTATGATACAAACTACTCGGGCTTTCTTGAGCTTAAGGCAGCCAGAGAGGAGAGTGAGAGGGCAAGTGAGCGCAAGCGTCAGTCCATCCTTAGAAAAGAAATAGAGTGGATGCAGCGCGGAGCAAGAGCTCGTTCCACAAAGCAGAAGGCACACATACAAAGATATGAGGCTCTGCGAGACCAAAAAGGACCGCAGACAGACGGAAAAGTTGAGCTTTCATCGGTTTCATCGCGTATGGGAAGGACAACCATAGAGCTTCATGATATTTCAAAGGCGTACGGAGATATCGTCTGTGTAAAGGATTTCACGTATATTTTCCTGAAAAATGACCGTATCGGCTTTGTAGGCAAAAACGGCTGTGGAAAGTCCACCCTTATGAAAATAATTGCCGGTTTTATCGAGCCTGATTTAGGTCAGGTAGAGATAGGACAGACGATAAAGATAGGATATTTCGGTCAGGAAGTGGATATAGATCCTGAGCTTCGTGTGATAGATTATGTGAAAGAAGCTGCCGAGTTTGTGCGCACGGCAGACGGACTTGTGTCAGCATCTGCCATGCTTGAGCGGTTTTTATTCCCGCCGGAGCAGCAGTACAGCCCGGTAGGCAAGCTCTCGGGTGGAGAAAAGAGAAGACTCTATCTGCTTCGTGTACTGATGAGCGCACCGAATGTACTGATACTTGACGAGCCGACCAATGACCTGGATGTCGAGACACTGGCTATTTTAGAGGATTATCTGGATGGCTATGATGGAATAGTCATTACGGTATCCCATGACAGGTATTTCCTTGACAGGATCGCAAAGCGTATTTTTGCATTTGAGGGAGCCGGAAAAATCGTACAGTATGAGGGCGGATACACCGACTATATGAATAAACGCCCACAGCCTGCATCAGGAAAAACCGTATCGGAAAATGCATCATCCACAGGAGCATCCGCTTCAGGAGCACAGGGAAATACTGCATCAGATGGTACAGACGCAAAAGAAGCCAGGAAGAAGAAATCCATGGAAACCTGGGGGCATGAGAAAAAGCTCAAATTTACCTACAAAGAGCAAAAAGAGTACGAGACGATAGAGGCTGACATAGAAAAGCTGGAAAACAGGCTTTCTGAGATAGATGATGAGATGGTAAAGAATGCCACTAACTTTGGTAAGTTAAACGAACTCACAAAGGAAAAGGAAGACCTCGAGGAGCAGCTGATGGAGAAAATGGAGCGTTGGGAGTATCTCGAGGATCTGGCGCAGAAAATTGCAAATTCAACATATTTCAAGTAATTTATTTTTTCTTAGGCTTCAACAGATTAAACAAACTCTGCGGTATGCCAAACCCGAATATGATACCGAGCACGATGGCACCCGCCACCTCAAAGGTTTCAATACCCTTTGAGGAGGAAAGTGCTCTGTCATTCGTAAAAAGATAATATGCCGTGTAAAAAATTCCTGCTCCCGGCACGAGCGGAAAGATACCGGAAAGCAGATAAACTGTCACAGGCATAGAGCGTGCCGCAGCAAAAATGCGTGCCATTATCGTAAGGCACAGTGTCGCGATAAGCGATGGAAACACAACACCCATATCAAACTGAACCATTATATAGTAGATGATCCAGCCAAGCGCTCCTGTAAAACCGCAGTAAAACAGCTCCTTTTTTGGAGCGGAAAAAATAACTGCAAACGATAATGTGGCAAAGAGAGCCACAATAAATTGTATTATAAACTCCATAGCTTAAAGCCCTCCAATATATTTCATCACAACAAACGGCAGACATGCTCCCACAGCAACACACACGGCTGTAATCAGTGCATCGAGCAGATGTATTGTACCGGACAGATAATCCCCGTTATAGATATCCCTGATAGATGTAGTAAATGCTATTCCCGGAACAAGTGGCATGATAGCTCCTATAATGATTTTATCAGGTAAAAGAGAAAGCCCTGTAAGTGTACTTGCGGTGGCAAGCAGTGTAACAAAAAGACTGGCAAGGATATTGGTTATAATCCTTGTGAACTTATATTTTTTAAGACCAAACAAAAGCACCTGCTCCAGTGAGCCTATAACAAATGCAAAAACAAAGTCAAGCCAGCTTCCGCCAAAAAGATAGCAAAAGCAGGCACTTCCGAGCCCACAGAAGAAAATCTGTGCGCTTTTTTTGTAATTAGGAATATTTTTGCACTGCTCAAGCCTGTCCCATGAGTCAATTAGGGAGATTTTCTGGTCACATATGTCCCTTGTGAGCTGGTTTAACGCGCTGATCTTTGCCAGATTGACAGCACCAAGCGGTACGTGTCGCACGATGCTGCAGGCATCTTCCTTGTTCTCATTTGCACTTGCAAATATTCCGTTTGACAGCACATATACGTCAAATTCCTCCACCTCATATGAACTTAGTATATGAACCACAGTGTCTTCCACTCTGTAGATTTCTGCACCGTTTCTGAGCATACAGTCGCCAATTTCCACGGCGAGAGTCAGTATTTCCTTAGTGTATGCCATTTGTTACCTCACTTTATAAATTGATAATAGTATACAATAAATATGAATTATTACGATATTTTACAGATCAAATAAGTCACTATGTGTACCTGTGCGTGCAAGTGTTAGTACTAAAACTTCGTTGTCAAAATAGTACACAAGCAGCCAATCTGGTTGTATATGGCATTCTCTGTGACCACTCCAGTTGCCGGAGAGAGGGTGGTCTTTATATTTAGTATCAAGGATTTCTCCATTTGCAATTTTTGAAACAATATCTTTTAAAAGAGTGATATCAAGACCACGACGTTTTGCTAGTTTATAATCTTTTTTAAATTGTGTTGTGTATTTGATTTCATATTTACTCATGCATCAAGGTCTGCAAAAAGTTCATCCACATTTTTATAACCATCAATAGTTGAGTCTTTTGCAATCCTTTCTGCCTCAAGCATAGCTGAAACTGTCTCTTTGTTTGGAGAACCTTCTGTTATTTTAAATGGGATACCTCGTTCTCGTAAAGATTGACGAACAAAAATGTTGAATGCAGTGCTGATATTCATACCTAATTCTTCATATAAAGCTTCAGCAGCAGCTTTTAAATTGCTATCCATGCGAATGCTGATATTACTTGTTGTTGTTTTAGCCATGATAAAGTTCCTCCCTTAGATTATTCATATTTATTATATGATGTTTGCACGAAAAAAACAATATATCGCACGAAAAATATTGATTTTATTACATGCGTGTATTTTGTGCATAAAATCAAAATAAATGGAAATTATATACATATGAATATTAATTGAAGGGAGCATGAAAATGCCGGAGCATACTGATACCCCAAAAGAAAAAATTCTCGTGTATATACGCGCAGAACAGCAGAAGACACTTCACCGCAGGCAGGTCTGCATCAATGACATAGCAAGTGTGTATTGCAAATATTCACGCTATGAGGGACAGATAAAGGGAATGATCGTGGATAAGATACGCGGGAAAAAGAGCGTGATACCTGTAATGAAAATAATAGAGCAAATCACGGAAATCTATGATGATGCACAGGTTATAAGCATTGGTGAGCCGGAGGTACTTGTAGAGTATGACGACAACAGTAAAAATAAGATTCTTGAAGCACTAAAGGTTGCAGCGGTGTGTATACTTATATTTTTTGGTTCAGCTTTTACAATCATGGCTTTCAATAATGATATTTCGATATCAGGTGTGTTTGAACATTTCTACAAGCAGATAATGGGAGTGGACAAGCCACAGGTGTCGGTGCTTGAGGTGTTTTACTGTATTGGTCTGGCGGTTGGAATCATACTGTTTTTTAATCATATCGGAAAGCGTAAGCTATCCGACGATGTCACACCGATTCAGGTGGAGATGGATAAGCATAATAAGGATACGTGGAACACAATAATAGACAAGGTAAAGGAAAAGCAGGATGTTTGAATATATATTGCGTGAAATATTTTTGTCAGTGATAGCGTTTTTAGCAGGGGCAGGAGTGTCAGCCGGTGTATTTGCATTCGTGCTCGTGATAGGAGTGGTGCCGCGTATACTTCGGTGCAGCAGGATAGAAAATATAATACTTATAGAAAATGTCATGATATGTGGTGTGGTGGCAGGTAATATATCGTCAGTGCTTGATACGGCATATAATCTGGGCTTTGCAAATATGCCAAAAATACCTGTAAGCAATATCTGTGGGAATATAATTATTGCAATATTTGGATTGTGTGTCGGAATATTTGTCGGCTGTATTGCAGTTGCACTCGCAGAAATACTGCACACATTCCCTATTATATATAAGCGCATGAAGCTTCGCGCCGGTCTTGGGATTATAGTGATTTCTATGGCTATTGGAAAGGCGCTGGGAGCACTTTATTATTTCCTGACGGGATTTGTTGCCACTTCATAGGACTCTCTTAAGTTATCTTTAGCTATATCATGTTATACTCTTGAAACAAAAAGCAAATAGGGTATAATGGAAATAACTTGGACTTAGAGGTATTCCAGCTAACTCGGAAAGGAATAATATGATTACATCAATAGCCAGACAAAGCATCATACTCAAATGCTTACGCCAAAAATCAGTGCTTGTAAGTAACTACGAGCTGTATTATACTGCAGGTCTTGCGAAGAAGTGCTTTGGAATCGCAGTCGATGCCGACATGGAGCCAAAGCAGCTTCTTGAGGAATTGCAAAAACACATTGATAAGGTCTCGCCGGCAGATGAGCAGGAGAAGTATCTCGTACATCTTCTTGGCAACTATGAGCCTGATGATACTCATGATGAACAGACTGTGGAGTTGTTTCACATGGGAGAGACCGAGGAGCATATGTGGCAGGTCTCAATTACATAACAGCATCCTTTAGAGAAAAAATAAAGACATGGGAAGAGAATCACCAGCAGTCTAAATGCCGCCGTAGAGCTTGCTCTGCGGCGGCATTTTCGTATTCCAGGTCATATTTGAAGCAGTACAGAGGCCTGTCTGGTATCTCTAACCCATTGTAACCTCGACTGTAACATCGTGTCCGGTTCCGTTAATAGCCGGAATCATATTGCCATCAATAGCAGCGCCATCCACGATGAGCTTTGTCACACCCTTTTGTACGTGAGCAGGATTTCTGACCGTAATGTGGTAAGTATTGCCACGGAACTTACGCTTAGCTGTAAAGCCGTCCATAGTGTCAGGAATACAAGGATCTATGATGAGACCATCGTAGTCAGGACGTATACCGAGGATGTACTGTGAGACATCCAGGAAGGTCCATGCAGCAGTACCTGTCAGCCAGCTGTTCTTTGCTTCACCAAAGTTAGGAGCGTCTTTTCCGGCAATCATCTGGCTGTATACATAAGGCTCGGTGCGGTGAATCTCGCTGATATCCTCAATGTATGCAGGACAGGTTCGGGTGTATACCTGCCATGCTCTGTTTCCACGGCCGATAACAGTCTCAGCTATAGAAATCCAAGGATTGTTGTGGCAGAAGATGCCGGCGTTCTCCTTGTATCCCGGTGGATAAGAAGAGATTTCACCAAGCTCCACATGATATCTGTGGTAAGGCGGCTGCAAGAGCACGATGCCATATTTAGTATCAAGATATTTCTCAACAGACTGCATTGCCTTAAGGCAGAGCCCTTCATCCTTTCCGATTTCAGCGATAACACAAAAGCCCTGTGGCTCAATAAAGATTTTTCCATCCTCACATTCCTTGGAACCAATCTTGTGCTTGTAGTGGTCGTATGCACGAAGATACCACTCGCCATCCCAGCCGGCATCCATGACGGTCTTTTCCATCTGTTCAATAGCCTTTTGGGCTGTATCAGCCTCGTCGCAAAGTCCCTTGTGTCTGCAGATTTTTACATAGTCTTTTCCGTATTTTACAAACATGCCTGCGATAAAAACAGATTCGGCATTAGGTCCTTCAGATGGTCCAAAGGTCTGGAAGGACTCGCCAGGCTCCTCGGAGAAGCAGTTTAAGTTCAGACAATCGTTCCAGTCAGCACGTCCAATCTGTGGCAGACCATGAGGTCCGAGATGATTGATTGTATAGTTGAAGGAGCGGCGCAGATGCTCCATAAAGTCAGTTGCCTTTGAAGGATCGCTGTCATATGGTGTTGACTCGTCAAGAATAGAGTAGTCGCCTGTCTCCTTGATGTAAGCAGCGGCAGCAGCGATAAGCCACAGAGGGTCATCGTTGAAGCCTGAGCCTATGTCGGCATTGCCCTTTTTGGTGAGCGGCTGGTACTGATGATAAGCAGAGCCGTCCTCAAACTGTGTGGCTGCAATGTCGAGTATTCTCTCCCTGGCTCTGTCCGGAATCAGATGCACGAAGCCAAGCAGATCCTGACAGGAATCCCTAAAGCCCATGCCTCGTCCGATGCCTGATTCAAAATAAGAAGCAGAGCGGCTCATGTTAAAGGTAACCATGCACTGATACTGATGCCATACATTTACCATGCGGTCAAGCTTTTCCTCCGATGAAGAGATACTAAAGTGACCAAGCAGCTTATCCCAGTAAGCCTTAAGCTCTGCTAAAGCAGCGTCGGCTTTTTCGGTGGTGTCAAATCTTGCAAGGAGTGCATCGGCAGGAGCTCTGTTTATGATTCCGTCTTCAGCGCGTCCAACCCATTTTTCGTTCACAGGGTTTTCTACATATCCAAGTACAAATATATATGTTTTTTCTTCGCCCGGCTCAAGAGCTACCTTCAGGTGATGAGAGCCGACAGGAGCCCAGCCGCTTGCAACAGAGTTCTTAGACTGATCATTTACTACAACGGAAGGCGCGCTGTTTTCGCCGTAGGCACCTAAGAATGAATCCCTGTCTGTGTCAAATCCGTCAACAGAGGCATTTACAGCATATACAGCATAGTGATTGCGGCGTTCTCTGTATTCTGTCTTGTGGAAGAGCTGGGAGCCACCGGCGTGAATCTCAACCTCTCCGGTAGAGAAGTTACGCTGGAAGTTGGTCATGTCATCCATGGCATTCCACAGACAAAACTCTACATATGAGAAAACCGAAAAGTCTTTTTTCTTATCAGATGTGTTTTTCAATGTGAGCTTATTGATCTCGCAGGTAGAGCCCATAGGAACGAAGTCGGTAAGCTGAGCCATTAAGCCGTTTTTTACTCCTGTGAAAACAGAATAGCCCATGCCATGACGGCATTCGTATGAGTCAAGCTCGGTCTTGGAAGGCATCCAGCCCGGATTCCAGATTGTGTTGCCATCCTTTATATAGTAGTAGTGTCCGTTGCTGTCGTACGGCACGTTGTTGTAGCGGTATCTGGTGAGACGCAGAAGCTTTGCATCCTTATAGAAGCTGTAGCCACCGCAGGTATTTGATACCAGAGAAAAGAAATTCTCACATCCGAGGTAGTTGATCCATGGTAATGGAGTCCTTGGAGAGGTGATGACGTACTCTTTGTTTTGATCATCGAAGTGTCCAAATTTCATATATAAAATCTCCTTTTTATTGAATGTGCGCAAACGTTTAAGCTGCTTATATATAGAAGTATATAATGCGAATATCTAAAAATCAAGCATAAAACAATAAAAAATAATGCTTTTATGACATATATACAAAGAAAACTGCATATTATAGTTAAAAATGCTGATGAGATAATATCACTTAAGTAATTATAATTGTATAATAATTAAGATCAAAAGCGTAATCGTTTTAAACACATGACATAGCACTATACAAAATGTACAATAAAAGATAATAAAAAGTGTGAAAAATGTTGAAAATGTAAATTAGGGGTTGCAATAATAACGAATTGTGGTATAGTGAAGATACGAAAACGATTAAGCAATCAATTCGAAATGAGGAAACGATATGGTATCACTGAAAGACATAGCACAAAGATGTGGTGTTTCGACAGCAACGGTCAGCAAGGCATTACATGACCAGAAGGATATTGGCGCTGAGACCAAAAACAGAATAAAGAAGATAGCTAAGGAAATGGGATATCTTCCTAATGCTGCGGCCAGAGTTCTTAAGACAAACGAGTCAAACAACATCGGAGTACTGTATTTCGATGAGGCGGCGATGGGACTTACACATGAGTATTTTGCCGGAGTGCTAAACGGAATCAAGGCACAGGCTGAGATGCTTGGATATGATATTACATTTATCAATACAAGTCCGGTCGGAAAAAAATTATCATACCTGGAGCACTGTAAGTACAGAAATTTCGATGGAGTCGTAATCGTATGTGCCAGGTTTCAGGACAATGAGGTGCAGGAACTGATGAGCAGCGACATACCGGTGGTCACAATTGACTACATACACTATAGCTGTTCGGCAGTAAGCTCCAACAATGTAAAGTGTATGGGCGAGCTGCTTGATTACATAATAAGCATGGGACATAAGAAAATCGCTTACATACATGGACAGGATTTTTCGAGTGTTACACGAGACAGGCTGGCAGCATATTACAGGGCACTTGAGAATCATAGAATAGATATTCCTGAGGAGTATGTCAGGGAAGCAAGGTATCTGGAAACAGAGAATGTTGCAAAGCAGACAGAATATTTACTCGATTTACCTGACAAACCTACATGTATCATCTATCCGGATGACATGGCGGCAATCGGAGGCATCAATGTTATAAGAAGCAGAGGGTTTAGGATTCCGGAGGATATATCAATAGCAGGATACGATGGTACAAGAGTTTCACAGATGCTAAGCCCGAAGCTCACCACTATCAGACAGGACACTGACAAGATAGGCAGGGAAGCAGCAGACAGGTTGATAAGCATCATTAAAAAGCCTAAAACAGCACTTGTAGAGAGAGCTGTTGTTGAAGGAATTTTGCTGGAGGGGGAATCCGTAGGCAGAATTTAATATATTTTATTATTTTTTTACTAACATTTACTAACAGGTTTAAACCTAAAGTGAGAAGGAGGATTTTTCTATGAAAAAGAAACTCGTAAGCGCATTACTTTGCGCAACAATGGCAGCATCATTACTGGCAGGCTGTGGCAGCGGAAATACATCCGACACAGGAAGCTCTGACAAGAAAGGCGATGCAAAAACCGAAGCCTCAAGCGATGGCAAGACACTCAATATCTATTGCTGGAATGAGGAATTCCAGAGTCGTCTCACCGACCACTATCCTGATTACAAGAAGGTGGATGCAACACATGGCAAAATCGGAGATGTTGATGTAGTCTGGAATATCACACCTAGTGAGAACACTGCGTACCAGAACAACCTTGATGAGACACTTTTGAAGCAGGCTGATGCATCGGCAGATGACAAGATTGACCTCTTCCTGGTAGAGGCTGATTACGCACCTAAGTATGTAGATTCTGATTACACAATGCCAATCAAGGATCTGGGAATCACAGACAGCGATATCTCTAAACAGTATAAGTACACACAGGATGTCGTTACTGATTCTGAGGGCAACCTAAAGGGTCTTTCATGGCAGGGCTGCCCGGGTGTTCTCTTCTACAACAGAGCAGCAGCAAAAGAGGTACTTGGAACAGATGATCCTGATGAGGTTCAGAAGTCAGTATCTGACTGGGATACATTTAATGCTACAGCTGAGAAGATGAAAGCGGCAGGCTACAAGATGACATCTACAGCAAACGATACATACCGTGTATACTCTAACAACGTTTCTAAGAAATGGGTCAGCGATGACAAGAAAATCCAGATTGATGACAACATCATGAAGTGGGTTGATGATTCTAAGAAGCTTGTAGACGCAGGCGAGACAGGAACAGCAGATTTATGGTCAGATGACTGGAAGAAGGGCTTCTATCCTGAAGGAAAAGTATTCTCATACTTTGGACCTGCATGGTTAGTAAACTTCTCAATGGCAGCAGATGAGTCAGGATCTATTGCAAACCAGGGCGGCTGGGGTGCAGCTCAGGGACCACAGGGCTTCTTCTGGGGCGGCACATGGATCTGTGCAGCAACGGGAACAGACAATGCTGACCTTGTAAAGGACATCATGCTCAAGATGACAACAGATGATGATATCATGAAGGATATCGTTATAAAGGATGATGATTTCGTAAACAACAGCACAGTAATGGATGGCATGGCAGACGGAACAATCATGGGCAAGGACGACAAGCCTTACACAAGTACAGTACTTGGTGGACAGAATCCATTACCAATGTATACAGCAGGTGTTAAGACTCTCGACTTAAGCAACCTTTCAGCATATGACCAGGGCTGCAACGAGGAGTTCCAGAAGGCTATGAAGGATTACTTCGAAGGAAACTGCGATAAGGATACAGCTATTGAGACATTCAAGAAGGCAGTTTGTGAGAAATATCCTGACATCTCAGAATAAGATAGTTTATGAATTGACCATACAACTAACAATATAAAATAATAAATACCCTGTCTGCCTTGCGTAAGCAGGTAGGCGGGGTATTCTTTTTAAAAATCAAAGTTAATCAGTTAACAGCATTACATCACAATTGACTACAATACCAGTTGGGAGGTAGGTATTATGAAAAAGAGTGGAGGTAAAGCGGTCAGATATAACAAATGGGGCTATATCTTTCTGATTCCGTTTATCGTTGTATACGTAGTATTTCAGCTGGTACCGTTAATCACTACAATTTACAACAGCTTTTTTGAAAATTATATGTCAGGTCTTACACAGATAGGACCAAATTTTGTTGGATTTGAAAATTATGAAAAATTGTTCACATCCGGTGATATCTGGCAGTATTTTAAGAACACAATGGTTCTTTGGATTATGTGCTTCATACCGCAGATATTCTTATCACTGCTTCTTGGAGCATGGTTTTCGGATGTCAGCCTAAAGCTCAAGGGAACAAGATTTTTTAAAACAGTTATATATCTGCCAAATCTGATTATGGCTTCAGCATTTTCTCTGTTATTCTTTACATTGTTCGCTGATGGGGGACCGATAAACAATCTGCTTATGCAGATAGGCTTTATTTCAGAGCCGTACAAGTTCCTGTCACATGTGGGCAGTACAAGAGGACTCATTGCTTTGATGAACTGCCTGATGTGGTTTGGTAATACAACCATCCTGCTTATGGCAGGTATGCTTGGAATCGATACATCACTTTTTGAGGCAGCAGAGGTGGATGGAGCAACATCCACACAGGTGTTCTTTAAGATAACACTTCCGCTCCTTAAGCCGATACTGATATATGTAATAATTACATCACTTATCGGCGGCTTACAGCTCTTTGATGTACCACAGATTTTGACAAACGGAACCGGTAATCCGGTCAGATCAAGCATGACACTTATCATGTACTTAAACAAACGTCTGTACAGTAAAGATTATGGAATGTCCGGTGCATTGTCAGTCATACTGTTTATCATCACGGCAATACTTAGTATAGCGGTATTCAAGCTCAGCGGCAACGATGATAAGAGAAAGGAGTAGGTCGATATGGCAGCAAATGTAAACAAAAAAAATAAAGGTATGGGAATACATGCCAGACGTGCTTTAGCATATATCGTGCTTGTAATAATCTCTTTCTTCTGTCTGTTCTGGTTTTACGTAATGATAATCAATGCAACCAGGTCAAATGGAGAGCTTCAGGCAGGATTTACTGCAATTCCAAGTGCACATCTGCTTGATAACTGGAACTCACTCTTACATGACACACTTCCGGTCATAAGAGGTATGTTTAACAGCCTTTTTGTAGCAGCCTGCAGTGCAGTATTATGTGTATATTTTTCGACCATGACAGCATATGCTATACATGCATATGAGTTTAAAGCCAAGAAATTCATCTCTACATTCATACTGATGGTTATGATGATTCCTACACAGGTTACAGCACTTGGATTTGTTAAATTGGTAACAGGTATGGGACTGATGGATTCATTTATTCCACTCATAGTTCCGACCATTGCTGCACCTGTCACATATTTTTACATGAAGCAGTATATGGAGAGCTCACTTCCATTGTCTCTGATTGAGGCAGCGAGAATTGACGGCTCCGGAGAGTTTAGGACGTTTAATCATATCGTGCTTCCGCTGATGAAGCCGGCAATAGCAGTACAGGCAATTTTCTCCTTTGTAAGCAGCTGGAACAATTACTTCACTCCGGCACTTATATTACACGAAAATAACAAGAAGACACTTCCAATCCTGTTAGCACAGCTTAGAAGTGCAGACTTCTTAAAGTTTGATATGGGAAAGGTATATATGATGATTACATTCTCTATCCTTCCTGTAATAGTTGTTTACCTTATTCTTTCAAAGCACATCGTAGGTGGTGTTGCCATGGGAAGTGTGAAAGGCTGATACAGACCATTAACTAAAACTATTTTCTTTTATATTTTCCCTTCATCTTAAAAGGACCGCTCATCCGGGCGGTCCTTTTTGCGAGCAAAATGGCAGACGTTTTGTTTATCCCCTCTTGACAGAATACGTTATACTATAAGTATGAACGATAAGAAACAAGGAATAATATATATCATAATGGCAGGCTTCTTTTTTGCCCTGATGACATTTTTTGTGAGGATGTCGGGAGATTTGCCGACCATGCAGAAGGCCTTTTTCAGGAATGCGGTAGCAGCAGTAGCGGCTGTTATCTTACTTGCAAAAAGTGATGAAGGCTTTAAAATAAAAAAGGATAGCTGGAAGGGGCTTTTTCTGAGAAGCTTCTTTGGAACAACAGGGCTTATATGCAATTTCTATGCAGTTGACCATCTGGCCATCGCAGATGCCAATATTCTAAACAAATTGTCACCGTTTTTTGCCATAATCATGTCATATTTTGTGCTTAAGGAGAAAGCAAACAAGACAGAGTGGCTGTGCGTGGTGACGGCGTTTATAGGTGCTGTTTTTGTGGTGAAGCCATCTATGAATGTGCAGTTTTTTAATGCCATGATTGGTGTAATAGGAGGTTTTGGCGCAGGTGTAGCGTATACATTTGTGCGAAAGCTCGGTAAGCAGGGAGAGAGAGGACCTGTGATAGTCATGTGCTTTTCGGTATTTTCGTGTATAGTGACGGCTCCGTTTCTGCTTGTCGGAGCAAAGCCTATGAGTGTATATCAGATTGTCATGCTGCTTTTTGCAGGAGCTGCCGCTACAGGCGGACAGCTTTCAATCACAAAGGCATACACCAAGGCACCTGCAAAGGAGATATCGGTGTTCGACTATTCGCAGGTTATCTTTGCCGCTCTGCTGGGCTTTGTCTTTTTGCAACAGATACCGGACTATCTAAGTGTGATAGGATATGTTATAATAATAGGCAGTGCAATTTTTAAATGGAACTATAATCTCAGATACGAGGAAAAAGTATGAACTACGCAGGAATAAAATATTGTGACATAGCGAACGGACTAGGCTGCCGCACTGTGCTTTTTGTATCAGGCTGCAGAAATCACTGTAAGGGCTGTTTTCAGCCGCAGACATGGGAATTTGACTATGGAGAGCCGTTTGATGAACAGATACAAAACGAGATACTCGACTCGCTTAAGCCTGTCTATGTGCAGGGAATTACCCTTTTGGGCGGTGATCCTTTTGAGGAGGAGAATCAGGAGGCACTTGTGCCGTTTATGAGAAGAGTTAAGGAGCACTATCCAAATAAGGATGTGTGGGCTTACACAGGCTATCTGTACGAAGAACTGTTAGAAAACGGACGCAAGCATACAGGGTATACGGATGAGCTTTTATCTATGATAGATGTCCTGGTAGATGGTCCGTTTATAGAGGAACAGAAGGATATCACGCTCAAATTCAAGGGCTCTGCAAACCAGCGTGTGATAGACATGGAGAAGACAAGAGCAACAGGAGAAGTGTCTATACTGGAATTTACGAAAATATAAATCGTTATGTGTGACTAAATTGCTGTATTGTAATTAGAAAAGAAAATTTGAAAAGAAAATTTCAGAAGTAGATTTGAGAAGAAGCTTTGATAAGCGGATTTAAGAAGAGGATTTGAAATGAAGAAAAAATGCGACAAATTATTAGGAATACTGTGCTATGCGCTTGGAATTTTAGCGGCGCTTTATGTGGGAGGTTATCTTATGCTGATTAAGCCTATTCATGTGATTATCATAGCATTTGGCAATGATATGCTGACACTTCCACTCTTGCTTAAGAGTATCATAAAGATAGCATTTTCTACGACATTTGCAGGGCTTGTGTGGTGCATCGGATACATAGGCTACAACTTTTTTAAGGGAAATGAGGACCCTGACTGGGCGGCTATAGAAGCGCGCTTCAGAAATAAGCACAGTGATACAACAAACGAAGATTTACTGAAGGAGAGAGAAGTATGATAGTCCGTGTACCTGATTATTTTTCAGAGTTTAGCTGCATAGCCGGAGACTGCAAGGATAGCTGCTGTCTGGGCTGGGAAATTGATATTGATGAGGATTCATATGAGTATTATCAGACACTGCCCGGAGAGGTCGGAGAGCGTCTGAGAAAGGGCATGTATGAGACGGAGGATGGCGGGCACGGCATCCGTACAAACAATTGCGGGCGCTGCATTATGCTAAATGACAAGAATCTGTGTGATTTGTACATAGCAGCTGGCGAGGCATCGCTTAGTGAAGTGTGCACCGATTTCCCAAGGTTTGGCATAGAGTACAGAAACGTGGAACAGAAGTGCCTGAGTCTTGCGTGCGAGGAGGTCTGCCGTATATTTTTCAGCAAAACAAAGCCTGTTAAGTTTGTTGAGCAGGAGCTTTTTGGCGACAGCGATGATGATCAGGGAGTTACAGAGGAAGAGGCAGCATTTTTTGAGGAGGTGCAGCGCGAGCTGATTGCCATACTCCAGGACAGGACAAAGCCAATCGGAGTACGCGTGGATGAGTACCTTGACAGGGCAAACAAATACCAGAAGAAGCTGAGCCAAAACGATGTTGAAAAGCATATAGACTGGCTTTCGTTTAATGATTTCTCATTTGAGCATTTTGATATCCGCTTCGGTATCATCAATGAAATGGAGCTTTTGCGCCAGGTATGGCAGGATTTCAAGGATGATATGCAGACAGTCCTCACAGAGGATGATTATGAAAAACGCATGAAGGAGTACATGGCTAGCGGCGATTACCGTGAAAACGATATTGAGCAGCTTCTTGTATACTTTACCTTCAGATATATCATGAATGCCATCTATGACTCAAATATCATGGTTTATGCATATTTAAGCGTCATGTTTACCATGATAGTCAGGGATATGAATGCCACACGCTTCTACAAAAACGGTGGCAGCTTCACCATAGAGGACCAGATGGAGGTGGCAAGGATCTTCTCAAAGGAAGTGGAGCATTCCGAGGAAAATGTGGAGGCCGCCAAGGAGGAAATCATCTGGGGATAGTTGATTTAAAGATTAAATATATAATAAAATAACAATATACTTTTTATAGTTTTATAGTTTTTCAGATTTCAAAAGGAGCTTGCACAGAAATGTGCAGGCTCTTTTTGTGTGAAATAATTAAAGGCTTCCACTATATTTTGAATACTATAAATTAAATGCAACAGTTACAGCAGCAGTTATGAATAAATCTTTTAACTACAACGAAAATGATGTTGTTAAGTTTAAGGTTGAACAGGATGGTTCTGATACTAAAAAATTAGAAGTAGCTAGTGCTAGTATCGATGTTTCTTCTCTTGGCGGAAGCAATGCAATGCCGATTGAGCCGGAACTGCAGGCATTTACTATAAATTGGGAAAGAAGTCATATTGCTATCATCACTTTAAATACATTATAATAAGAAAAAAACAGCAAAGGCTGTCAAGGAGAACAATATGAAAAGTACAGCGTTTGATATGGCTATGGTGGCATACAGACAAAATGATATGGAGGGCGCATTCCGTCAGTTTTTGTCGCTGGCAGAGGCGCAAGATGCAGATGCCATGAATATGGCAGCAAATATGTTTGAAAGAGGTCAGGGCACATACCGAGATCCCGGGCGCGCAGTGTTTTGGTGGAAGAAAGCGGTGGAGCTTGGAAATGTGGATGCACTTGCCGATTACGGACAGTATCTGGTCACTACCTTTTTTGATGGCAAGGAGCAGAAGCTTGGTGCAGGGTATCTGGTTACTGCGACGGAGCGTGGCAACAACAGGGCAGGAGAGAGCCTTGTGGAGTTTGCCCTTAAAAATAACGATGCCGGAGCCAAAGTATACAGGACAGCAGCCGAGTACTGCGACAGGGCTATTGCCTCTGCGACAGATTCTTATCTGCGTACACAGTATGTGCAGAAGAAGGGGATGCTTAAATATAAGCTTAGACAGCACAGGATTGGAAACAATTATGTATATCTGGCAGCGTTATTTTCGACAATAGGAGCAGTATTGCTCATTGTAGCATCAGTGGATTTGTTTCTTGAGCTGCATATGGAGTTTCGTGATATGTTTAAGCTGTTTTCGTATAGTAAAATGATACCGTGGGAGGCAGATATAGCAATGTTCTTTGGTGCGATGCTTTTATTTACGCTTGGCAAGGTAACAAATAAGCTTCATGTGGCGAGCTCTTTGCAGCTTCTTGCATCTGTATTTGGTGTGGCAGTTGTTGCCATGCACTTTATCTGTGTGATAAATGATGGCAGGGTGTGGTATGACAAGCTGCTGTGGTATGTGGTGCTTGTTGTCATTCCGCTTATGCTCGGAAAGCTGTTGGGGGAGATACTGAGAAAGATTATCGGTATACAGTAATATTATATGATTAAAGGGGTAAAATACCTTTTGACCCTCATATCAATATATTGTAAGTAACTATTCAGAATAGATACTTTTGTAATAGTTTCGAGATGACTCAAGTGATGAAAGACATTTAATATGTAAAATAATATTTCGATATGTAACCGGAGGAGGATGAACATGACTCTGCAACAACTAAAATACGTGGTGACAGTGGCAGAATGCGGCAATATAACAGAGGCTGCAAAGCAGCTTTTTGTCTCGCAGCCCACAGTGACCAGTGCTATACATGATCTGGAAAAAGAGATGCAGATAGTTATTTTCATCAGGACAAACAAGGGAGTGATACTATCAGAAGATGGTGAGAGATTTCTCGGTCATGCCAGACAGGTGCTCGAGCAGGTAGATCTCATGGAGGGAATCTACAAGGATGATGTGGTGAGTAAGCCGCACTTTGCGGTATCGTGTCAGCACTATTCCTTTGCGGTGAATGCATTTGTGGATGTAATCAGAAAGTTTGATGCATATCAGTATGATTTTACCATCAGGGAGGAGCAGACTCACGAAATTATTGAGGATGTCACGAATTTAAAGAGTGAGCTGGGAGTCATATATCTAAGCTCCAAGAATACGGAGGTGCTTTCAAAGATGCTAAAGCGTAATGAACTCGAGTTCACAGAGCTTTTTACAGCTACACCGCATGTATTCATATGTGACAGTCACCCGCTTGCTTCCAAAAAGAGCATCACGATGGATGATCTGCAGGACTATCCGTACCTGACGTATGAGCAGGGAGAGTACAATTCACAGTACTTTTCGGAGGAGTTTGTCAGCACTCTTGACAGCAGAAAGAATATCAGGGTCAGAGACAGAGCTACACTTTTTAATCTGATAATTGGCTTAAATGGCTACACAGTGTGCTCAGGAGTGATTTCCGCAGAGCTGAATGGAAGGAATATTATATCAAAGCCACTTGATGTGGAGGAGTATATGAGGATAGGCATTATCAGCAGAAAGGGTGTGGTACTCTCGCGATATGCAAGGGAGTATATCGAAGCATTGAAGGCGCACTGTATGTGACGTTACAATAATATAATATGATTAAAGGGTCAAAAGATATCATCGATGCAACATTAGTGACCCACACTATATATAAGGTCTAAATATATACAAACATTTGGTACAAGGAGCATAGCATGTACGATAGTATAATAATAGGAACAGGTCCTGCCGGACTGTCGGCAGCCCTGAATTTAAAAACATATAAAAAGGATTTTATCTGGTTTGGTTCGAAGAACCTAAGCGAAAAGGTGCAAAAGGCAGAGAAAATTACAAACTATCCCGGATTTCCACAGATAAGCGGACAGGAGCTGTTTGAACGCTTTGACGCTCACAGGAGAGCTGCGGGAATTGATATAACAGAAAAGACTGTGACCAATATCATGCCTGCAGGAAACGGCTTTATGGTGCTTGCAGACAATGAGATGTATGAGGCAAGGACTCTCATACTTTGCATGGGTGTGATGTCGGCAAAGCAGCTGGACAGGGAGGATGAGCTGCTTGGAAAGAGACTCAGCTACTGCGCCACCTGTGACGGCATGTTTTATAAGGATAAGAGGATAGCTGTCATATGCAATGACAAAAAGTATGAGCATGAGGTTAAGTATCTTGCGGATCTTGCGGCAGAGGTATTGTATTTCCCTGCCTATAATGACAGCGAAATAGAGCTTTCCAATGTAAAGATATCAAGGGATATGCCTGTTGCATTGACAGGAGACTCATTTGTGGAAGGAATTACGCTTCGAAGCGGAAAGACTGAGAGCGTAGACGGAGTATTCTGCCTCAGGAACGCCATCGCACCATCAAAGCTTATGCCGCAGCTTGAAATAGAAAACGGACATATATTGGTGGATAGAGCCCAGCAGACAAATGTGGCAGGCTGTTTTGCGGCAGGAGACTGCACAGGCAGGCCATATCAGTATACGAAGGCTGTCGGAGAAGGAAATGTGGCAGCACATTCGTGTATACAATATCTTAGTAAATCAGAAAAATAATATAGTATTTTGTTAATAATGGTGACTGCTTAGAATACACATTTTGAGCAGCCACCTTATTTTTTTAGAATCACGGAATCAATTTCTTAATATAATTATAAGTATGAGTGAAAAATAAAGTCTTTTTAATAAGTTTCACTTAACATATTTACCTTTTCTTAAAAGAGTGCTATCCTCGTTTCATTGAAAGAACGCGCGACTTCAAATTAATGTATGAAACTATTGCATAAATTTTAATGTGAAAAAGAGAAAATCTATTGCGAAAAATTATGTATGAAAGTTAAATGTATGCAAAAAATCGATAAGGAGAATTGTTAAAATGACAGAATACATGCGTTTGGAATCAGATTCAATTGGCGAGATGGAGGTACCGGGCGAGGCCTATTACGGAGTACAGGCATTGAGGGCAAATGAGAATTTCCCGATAACAGGCAACAGCCTGCATCCTGACTTTATCAAAAACATGGCAAGGATAAAAAGAGCCGCAGCTATCACAAATATGAGAGCAGGACGATTAAAGCCTGAGATAGCAAATGCCATAGAGTCAGCCTGCAATGAGGTGGTATGCGGAATGTTTGCATCTGAGTTTATAGTTGACGGAATACAGGGCGGTGCAGGAACCAGCGCAAATATGAATATGAATGAAGTGATAGCAAACAGGGCAATCGAGATGCTCTGCGGTAAAAAGGGAGATTATTCTATCGTACATCCAAACGATCATGTAAATATGGCGCAGTCCACAAATGATGTGATACCGACAGCCGGAAAGCTCACGGTACTTGATTTGTTAAAGAAACTGGAAAAGAGCCTTAAGAAGCTGGATAGTGCACTATATAAAAAGGCGGATGAATTTGACGGAGTGATAAAAATCGGAAGGACGCAGCTGGAGGATGCTGTGCCGATGAGACTCGGACAGTCATTCCACGCATATGCCACAATGATAGAGCGCGATATGGACCGCATAGAAAAGGCGAAAAAAGAGATGTATACGGTCAATATGGGGGCAACAGCTATCGGAACAGGCATAAATACTTCTGAGTATTATTTTGACCACATCGTTCCAACACTGGCAAGGGTCAGTGGGTATCCACTTGTACAGGCAGATGATTTGTTTGATGCGACAGAAAATCTCGATGGCTTTGTCAGAGTCTCTTCGTGCCTTAAGGCATGTGCTGTAAATCTTTCCAAGATGTGCAATGACCTTCGTATACTGGCCAGTGGACCAAAGGCCGGCTTTGGTGAAATCACACTCCCTGCAATGCAAAACGGCTCCTCAATCATGCCGGGCAAGGTAAATCCTGTCATTCCTGAGGTTGTATCCCAGGTGGCATTTCACATAATAGGCCATGATGTGACCATCACCATGGCAGCAGAGGCAGGTCAGATGGAACTCAACGCATTTGAGCCTGTTGTATTCTATAATCTTTTTGATTCGATAAGCACACTCACGCATGCTGTAGACACACTTACTGACAACTGCATAATCGGAATAACCGCAAATGAGGAGCGCTGCCAGAAACTGCTTGATGCTAGTGTCGGAATCACAACAGCACTCTGTCCGTACATCGGATACAAAAAGGCTGCAAGCCTTGCCAAGGAATCGCTGCGCACAGGTGTACCTGTAAAGAAGCTGGTTTTAAAGCACGGACTTATGAAGGAAAAGCAGCTTGATGTGGTGCTTGATCCGTATGCGATGACAGAGGCAGCTACTAAGAAGAGCAAGGCAAAGGTTGGTTAAAGCATGTTAAAGGCAATTACAGCCACTTACCATTGAGAAGATATTGATTTCTTTCAGCTCCGACTGAGACAAATTGTATTTCGTGTCTTAGCATGTCCTCAAGGAAGCTTATGTAGCGCTTAGCATTTACTGGAAGCTCATCATATGACCTGCAATTTGATATATCGGTTTTCCACCCCGGCAGCATTTTGACTACCGGGGTATATTTTTCGAGATTTTCGGTAGGGTCAAAGACGTTTGTTACGGCATTTTTATACTGATATCCTGTGATAACAGGAATCTGATCCATGATGCTTAGGACATCTAGCTTGGTCAGTGCGATTTTGTCGGCATGCTGGCATTTTAGACCATAGCGGCTTGCAACGGCATCAAATGGACCCACACGACGTGGTCTTCCAGTGGCAGCACCATATTCGCCCCCATACTTGCGGACCATTTCAGTCCATTCACCGTTCATAGCTTTTTCTGCGACAAATGGTCCGGCTCCGACACAGGTAGAGTATGCCTTTAGTACACCGACCACATGATCTAATGAGGCACCGGGGATACCAGCACCTATAGGACCGTAAGCTGAGATGGTGGAGGAGCTTGAAGTATATGGGAAAATACCATAGTCTATATCCCTCATTGCACCAAGCTGTGCTTCAAGTACAACACGCTTTCCCTTTGATAGTGCATCCTCAAGGAATGCACCGGTATCTGTGATATAAGGTGCATATTTTGCAGCCTTCTGCCTGCACCATGACAAAAGAGCTGACAGAGACATAGGCTCCTGATGATAGCAGCCTGCAAGCTCAAGGTTTTTAGCTTCAAGCATGGTCTTAAGTCTGGCCTGTACATTCTCTTCGTCTAAGTGGAGTAAATCACCGAGACGGATTGTTTTTTTACGGTATTTATCGCTGTATGCATAGGCAATACCGCGTTTGGTAGAGCCGAAGGCTGCTCCGGACTTTGAAAGACGCTCTTCCTCAAGCTCATCCTGTATTTTATGCCACGGCATTGAAATTGTGGCTCTTGTTGATAATTTCAGGTTTTTTGGTGAAACAGATACATCTTGTGTTCTGATCTGTGCAATTTCATTGGACAGATGGTTTAGGTCAATAACCATTCCGTCACCGAGCACACATACTACATCTGGGTGAAGTATTCCGGATGGAAGTAGATTTAAGACAAATTTTCCCTGTTTATTAACTACTGTGTGTCCGGCATTGTTACCACCCTGATAGCGGACTACGATATCCGCATGTTCTGCGAGAAGATCGATGACACGACCCTTTCCTTCGTCTCCCCAGTTTATTCCTGTAACTGCTGTAAGCATGATGAATGCCTCCTTGTTTTTTGAGTTTAATATTTGTATGTTGGTGCAGAGCTTGTACTGTTCGGATTTTGAATGGTATAAAACAAGTCTGCTTATAATGTGTATGATTCTGTTACGTGCAATACCTAAACGTCTTATCAGTTAGTATTCTTGCAAAGATGAGTCCGAGCGGCAGTGCAATGATAATCATGATTGCTGATGCAAACCATGAAACAGCATCCGAAAGTGCCATTATGCCGAAATTGTATATAGCACGATACAGATAAAGTCCCGGAACCATTATGACTATGGATGGAACAGTAAGGGATATTCTTGGATATCCATTGTTTTCCTTGATAAATGATGCGAGAAGCCCTGCTGTGAGAGCTCCGGCAAATGCGGCAGCAGGAGCCGGCATACCTGTCAGGTCTACCAGCTCAAGCCGCAGTGAATTTGCTATGGCACCGATAAGAGCAGCTGTTGCAGCCATGGAAGCAGGGCTGTTGAACATGATTGAGAATCCAAACACACCGAAGAAGCTCATTATAAGCCTCAGGATTAGATGTAGTACGGGGCCCAGATCCAAATCTTCAAAGTCCATAGGCTGCAGTCGCAGAAGCAGCGCCATAATCCATGCAAACATCGTGGCTACCATGACTATTATTATTGCATAGGCAAGGCGTTCAAGACCGGAGCGCAGATCCAGCTTTGCCAGGTCGATTCCGCTTGTAATAAACGGAAATCCCGGAATGATAAAGAGCATGGAACAGATGTATCCGGCTTCATGAATGGTTGATACATTGAAAGCCATCTCTGCTATTTTTAAAAGTGCCGCATATATGAAGCATGAGGCAGAAATTGATACCGCTATATTAAGGAACAAGGTAAAATGATGCTTTATAAGCTTGGTTCGTATGAGATTTCCGATGCCGGCTGCTATAAATGCCAGCATCATCTCGATAGGGCCTCCGCCGAGCAAAAACGTGAAGGCACAGCATGCTATAGCGGCTGCAAGTCCAAGTCTTGCAGGGGAGTAAATGGCATGAATCTGTTCAATCTCATCAAGTCGCCGGTGAATTTCTTCGCCAGTCAGGTGCGCTTCCTCCTTAGGAAAATTGTCGACAAACTGCTCCATGCGATAGAGCTTTGAGGTGTTTACACCTGTGTTTGCTATGCTGAGTGACTGCGATATACAGTCAGTGCCATCAAAACAGTTAAACTCGATTGACATAAGTCCGACATCCACTGTACATGTGACACCAAGCTCCTTTGAGAGCCGGTTCATGGAGGTTCTCACACGCCAGGCTCCGGTGCCGCAGGAGAGCATGATGAGTCCGACACGTCCGATTACAGAGGCTTTTTCAATCAGTCCTGCCTTATCTATGAGTATATTTCCATCCTGTCTGGCATAATCATGCCAGGGGATTTCCATATGATTTTTTTCCATGATATCTGTGTAGCTGTTATCTGCCATAAATTATCGCCTCGGCCTTTTGTACATGTTTTTCAAGATTTTTTAGGAAATGAGAGCTTCGCAGGAAAATACCAATTTCATCATACCGCTTGTCATTTTCCACAAGAGAGTCCTGACCGTAAAAAACATATGCCATAGGAAGCTCCTTTTCAATCTGTATCATCAGATCCCATACGGCAGAGTAAGCCTCAGCCTCAGTCTCCTTGAGTTTTACGGTATCGGGAAGCTCTCGTATCAAGAGTATTCCGTCATGCTTTACAATGACCTGCTGCGTGGGAGTCATATGCTCGGAATCATATGTGTGACTGTAGCGGTAAGCCTGTGCGTAGTAGATATCCTTTTTATCTGGCATATCATTGTATATCTCATGAAAATGTATATAGTTCTTGTCGTGAGATATGTGTTTATACTCGGGCAGCGGATTTCCGTGTTCATCGGTCATGATTATCGGATTTTGGTGTCCGTCGGCATTGAACCTGTACGGTATGATATATGAATTGCGCAGCAGATCAAATACTGTGTTGTTGCACAGACACATAAGCAGTGCGGAAAGATCGCGGTTGGTATATGCATTGAAGAGAGCTTTAGCAAATTTTTCTGCCGGAAGTGATACATCAAATTCATCGTTGTAAACCAGATTTTCATTGAAGGTTTCCATAAGCCTGTCACAGGCCCATGGATCGTTTAGTATCTTCTGAAACAGCATTTCTGTATGGTCTTCTCTTGGAAACATTGTCTTTTCACTCATTTGAAACACGTCCTTTTCTTATATAATCAATATTTCTCTTTTGAGCATTTATGATTATACAATTATGATTATAATAAGTAAAAAGTATAATTGATATAATTGAAATATCATATTATTATATCATTAGTATCTGTGTATCATCGAAAAAATGACCGGTAAAACGATAATAAAAAGGAGGCTTTGAATATGGATATAAATTTTGAGTACTACAAGATATTTTATTATGTTGCAAAATACTGCAATTTCACAAAGGCTGCGAGGGCGCTCGGAAACAGCCAGCCGAATGTAACCCGCGCCATGAACAATTTAGAGCAGCAGATAAACAGCATACTTTTTATCAGAAATAACAGAGGTGTGCAGCTCACACCGGAGGGAGAGCGTCTGTACGCGCATGTATCTGCAGCGATGTCACAGATACTTGCTGCGGAGGAGGAGCTGTCAGACAGCACAGGACTGTCACACGGAAGCGTATCAATAGGAGCCAGTGAGACAGCTCTAAACATATATCTGCTTGACAGGCTAAAGACTTTTCACATGGCATATCCGGGTATCAGGCTTAAGATATATAATCACTCCACCCCACAGGCTATAAATGCCGTAAAAAACGGCATGATTGATTTTGCAGTGGTATCGACACCGGCTGAGGTGGAGGCCCCTCTTAAGATGATAAAGCTTGGTTCGTTTCAGGAGATTCTTGTGGGTGGAACCACCTTTACTGCACTCGGAAGCCAGACTCTGTCATTAAAGGAGCTGCATAATTATCCGCTTATCGGACTGGGGCGGGAGACCATGACATTTCAGTTTTTTAACAGATTTTTTATGTCACACGGACTTGAATTTGCGCCTGATACAGAGACCGCAACGACAGACCAGATACTGCCGCTTGTGAAAAGTGAGCTTGGTCTTGCCTTTATGCCAAAGCCGATGGCAGAGGCTGCGATAGCAAATCGCGAGATTGTAGAGATAGCTCTGGAGGAGGAGATACCGCAGAGAAATATATGTATGGTATACGATATTCATCACCCGATTAGTGCGGCGGCAAGAGAGTTAAAGAAAGTTATATCAGACAGCCACAAGGTGTGATTGGCAGTCGGTGGGATATACATAGGTAACTGGCAGGTTACATATTGCAACAGGTATGTTACACATTGGCAGGTTTGTAACTTACATCTCGTTTAATACTTTGTTAAAATATAGTCAGGCAGATAAGTTATAAGAATTTATCGGCAGAGTTTTTTAGGAGTATTTTTTAAAATTGGAAGGAGATTTTACACTATGGCTAACAGAATCATGTTAAACGAGACATCTTATCACGGATCAGGTGCAATCCAGGAGATTGCAACAGAGGCAAAAGCGCATGGCTTTAAAAAAGCACTGGTATGCTCTGACCCTGACTTAATCAAATTTGGAGTTACAGCAAAGGTAACAGATATCCTTGATAAGAACGGATTGGAATATGAGATTTATTCGGAGATTAAGCCAAATCCAACAATCGACAACGTAAAGCATGGCGTAGAGACATTTAAGAAATCAGGAGCTGATTACCTCATTGCAATCGGAGGAGGCTCTTCTATGGATACATCAAAGGCAATCGGTATCATCATCGCAAACCCGGAGTTTGAGGATGTAAGAAGCTTAGAGGGGGTTGCACCTACAAAGAAGCCTTGTGTTCCTATCATTGCAGTACCTACAACAGCAGGAACAGCAGCAGAGGTTACAATCAACTATGTCATCACAGATGTAGAGAGAAAGAGAAAGTTTGTATGTGTGGATCCACATGACATGCCAATCATCGCAATCGTAGACCCGGACATGATGTCATCAATGCCAAAGGGACTTACAGCATCAACAGGTATGGACGCACTCACACATGCTATCGAGGGCTACACAACAAAGGCTGCCTGGGAGATGACAGATATGTTCCATCTCAAAGCAATAGAGATTATTGCAAGATCCTTAAGAAGTGCAGTTGCCAATGAAAAAGAGGGACGTGAGGGCATGGCACTTGGAGAGTACATTGCCGGAATGGGATTCTCAAATGTAGGTCTTGGAATCGCTCATTCAATGGCTCATACACTTGGAGCTGTTTATGATACACCACACGGAGTAGCATGTGCTATGATGCTTCCAATCGTAATGGAGTACAATGCAGACTGCACAGGCGAAAAATATCGTGAAATCGCCCGCGCAATGGGAGTAAAGGGCGTAGATGATATGTCTGTAGAGGAGTACAGAAAGGCTGCAATCGATGCTGTAGCGCAGCTCTCTGTAGATGTAGGAATCCCAACAAAGCTTGAAGCTATTAAGGAGGATGACTTAGACTTCCTCGCAGAGTCTGCTCACGCGGATGCATGTGCACCTGGAAATCCAAAGGATGCAAGTGTTGAGGATTTGAAGGCTCTTTTCCGTAAGATTATGTAATTCTGCAACAGCTTACAGGGATGTTTGTGAATAGTTACGATTAAGAATGAAATAAAATAGAAAATCCGGGAACTGTCAATTGACAGCAGTCCCGGATTTTTAACGCTGATATAACTATTAAGACTACCGTGCACATTTGTAAAAACGCACGATACTTGTTCTAAATGGTTCTGAATATTACCTTGAATTATATCAGGTTTACCTCGCGAAACACGTCGGCAAGCTCCTTTGGCATAGCATCAGCGAGCAGTCCGGCAAGCTCCTGAGGAGTGAAGTTTTTATTGCCAAGCACCCACTGTGTTGTCATAAAGACAGAGCCCTGACAGTACATCTCAAGCTGGAACAATAGCTTGTCGGATATTTTCCGGTGACTTTTTCCCTCAATCTGGTCAATATAAAACTGACGAATCAGCTCAAAATCATGCTCCTTTAGATTGTTCTGCTCATCATTTTTAAAAGCAGCCTTAAAGAAAAGTTGCTCCATCCGGATATATTCAAATTTTTTAACAAGGCTTTCGTACACGGTACTGCCCTCACCCATCTGGTGAAAGGATTCAATCAGTATTTTATCAAAATACCAGTTTATCAGGTCGTATTTGTCCTGAAAATTTCTGTAAAAGGTTTGTCTGGTCACACCACATGTGTCGCAGATTTCCTTAACCGTAATTTTCTCGACAGGAGAGGAAAACATGCATTCCTTCATGGCATTGGCCAGCTTGTATTTTATATCGTTGTTCATCTTTTCTCCAAATTATAATGCAGATATCTAATGAGCCTTAAGCTTTGACATAAGTGCTTCCTGCAGTGTTTTTGAAAAATTAATTCCCTCTTCCTGCGCAGCAGTATTTAGCCAAGCCGGAATGGTAAGGGTTTTTCGGACCGATTTATCGAAATGCTCTTTGGCATATGCCTTAACATCTACTGAAACCATATTGGTAAATGCATCGGTATATGTTCCTGTTATGTCTAATTCGTCAGATAGTCTGTCAATATTGATATCAGATAATTTGGATGCTTTAGGAAATTTTTCATTATCCATCTTAGCCGTATACAGATATCCTGCAAGACAATCAACAGCCATGGCCACAGCATCTTCAAGGGTATCTCCTTGTGTTGCAAGATAATTTAAATCAGGAAAGATTACAGAGTATCCATTATCTTCCTTAAAAAAACATGCCGGATATATTGATAACATGATGAGTATACCTCCTTATGATTATTTGATTCCCGCTTGCTTACGGATAGAATTTTCAGTGATTTTGTTCAGTTCTTTGCCTTTATGAAAAGGAATAGTTACTTTTCCGGGCTTTGAAGGATGAATATAATGCCGATGTGATCAGGTTTGGTTTTTGAAAATCCACCCATCGGCAAGTATTATACGTTCCATTTCAGTTGGTTTGATCGGCATATTTTTATCCACCTTTCTTTAGTATATATATAATATAACATATGATACGTATAAATTCAATACGTGTAAATATAATATATATAAATTATAAAATACATTGATTTTCATAATGACAAAAGAATATCCCTATGTTACAATTTAGTTAAAGCATTATATTTCTGTAGAGCGTTACCACATAACACGTCAATAATTGGTGCGTATCACTTTGAAGAGGGCAGACCACTTCGCATCATTCTACAAAGGACATGGAAATTTTCGATGCTTTAAGATACCAGTAAATAGCAGGAAAATAATATGTCAGGTGTAGAATAATGCATCAGATGAAAGAAAACTAAATGATTTAATCACGACAGATGATATTTTTAAAAAAGTCGATGTTGAGACAATAGCAGCAATGAATTTGTTTGCAGGAACAGATATTGAGTATGAAGAAAAGGAAGAGGTGATTAATGTGTGTAAGGCATGGGAAGATCATAAAAAGCTTGGAATACAACAGGGGGAGAATAAGATGTTGTTTACTCTGGTAACAAAGGGCAAGCTCGATATTGATACTGCAGCAGAGGAAGCCGGTGTCAGTGTCAGTGAGTTTGAAAAATTAATGAATGAAGCAGGCTATAAGGTGCCGGAGACTGTGTAGCATCAGGCATGAATAATTTATCAAAATGTAAATAGCAAAAATCCGCTAACCATTGTATTTGGTATAGCGGATTTTTTGTGCTTTTTAATGTGCTTTACTCCAACACCAGAAGAAGTCCCATCTTGAACCTTTCGTCAGCGGTTACGCTGTGCAGTCCGTTTTTGTCAAAACGGAAATTTTCGCCTGCTGAGATTGTGTAATCTTTGCCCTCGTAGTCTATTACAGCCTTGCCCTCGAGTGCGAAAATTATTGCATTTCCAGGCGCGCGATGCGGTGTGAGACCGGTGCCCTCATCAAATGCCATAAGCACGAATTTCATTGTGTCGTTGCTTACCACATCAATGTTCGTGATACTGCCATCCTCATATGAGATAAGATCCTTAAGCTTCATGACCTCGCCTGATTTGATAATTTTGTTCATATTGTTGTTCTCCTTTTTTATGATGATTTCGGTGTAAATACAGCCGGTTTCTGTTGTTACTCCGCAGAGTGTTTTCGAAGGGACTACCAGCATATCACCTTCTGATATGGTATGCTTTGCAGCATAATCTCCGATAAGAAAATCAGCGCATCCTTTTGCACCGATGTATACAGTGGTATTATCGTAGGATTCCTGAGAGATTGACGTGCCTTTTCCGAGAGAAAAATAGGTTATGGGTGTTTTGTCACTAAGCCTTGAATTTCGTGAGACGGTCATCTCGTCGCGGATAGGGCGTAAATCTTCTATTTTGAAAACCTTGTCCATAGGATTTCTTGTCCTTCTTTCTTGAATGTTGATTTCATTATTTATAATACAATATTACTATAATTTTGTCCAAAAATATGTTGCATATACAACAAAAACAATATAATAAAATACAAACCGCTTGCTATTTCTTTCACATATGTTAAAATATAGTCAAAGCAGTTTTTCTATAGCAACCTGTGCGGTCGTTGGCACATTAATTACAGATATGACTATATGCTCTGTAAATATGTGAGGCATAATAAGATGTCGTCCGGCGATAAGGGCGTGCAGGGTCTTCAATACCTTAATTTTTTTTTTATATTCCCTGAAATTCTTGCTTTTAAATGTTTCATTATTTTATTTAAAGCAGGATAAGAGGGCTTTTACTACACAGATATTTCCTGCTTTAGTGTTTTCAAATGAAGGAGGATTTTATATGAGTGGTAACAGAGAGTACAAAAGTGATGTTTTCAGTATGCTGATGCAGGATAAGGAAAGAGCCTTACAGCTGTATAACGCAATGAATGGGTCTAGTTATGACAATCCGGAGGATGTTGAGATAGTGATTCACGATGGCGGCATTTCACTTTCGGTCAGAAATGATGCATCGTTTATCGTGGATGCGAGATTGAGCATATATGAGCATCAGTCCACAGTTTGTCCGAATATGCCGGTGAGAAGTCTTATTTATTTCAGCGTGATATTGTCAGATATGCTCAGCGACAAGAAAAAAGGAACAAAAAGTGGCAAGAACATCTATGGCAGAAGACTGGTAAAGATACCGACACCACATTTTGTGGTATTTTACAATGGTGAGGAGGAACAGCCGGAGGTTCAGGAGCTTAAGCTGTCCGATGCGTTTGAGAAGCCGACCGATGAGCCGAATCTTGAGCTTAAATGTAAGGTGTACAATATAAACGACGGAAAGAACAAGGCTATTATGGAGTCCTGTGGCTGGCTGAATGATTATATGACATTTGTAAATAAGGTCAGAGAGTATCATGCAGACGGGGCATTTGATGATCTGGCTATAGATATTGAGAAGGCTATAGACTATTGTATTGACAATGATATTCTGAAGGAGTTTCTAAAGACTTACAGAAGTGAGGTGACGAAGAGTATGCAGTTAAATTATGAATTTGACAGGCAGCTTGAGCTTGAAAGAGCTGATGCTATTGAAGAGGGGATGGAAATAGGAGAAAATAAGATGCTGTTTACTTTAGTAACAAAGGGCAAGCTCGATATTGATACTGCAGCAGAGGAAGCCGGTGTCAGTGTCAGTGAGTTTGAAAAATTAATGAATGAAGCAGGCTATAAGGTGCCGGAGACTGTGTAGCATCAGGCATGAATAATTTATCAAAATGTAAATAGCAAAAATCCGCTAACCATTGTATTTGGTATAGCGGATTTTTTTGCCAAAAAGTATCACATCCGACTGTTGTTGTACTGCGCTATTGCATCGGCACCGCCTAACAGCAGTATGATAAGTATAGCCCCAATCCATGGAAACAACATCGTAAAAATTCCAAACCATGCGCCAAGTGAATCGCTGCTATAATCCCAGAAAGGCTTGTTCGGGTCATCAAGCCAGTACACATTTATGATAGTCCTAAGCTTAGAACGTGTGCTATGTCTGTTATCGCATGAAAAACGCTTGCGGTACTCCTTTCCGTCTACAGTATATGTGTACCTGGCAGCCCAGTAGCTGTAAGCGGATTGTGAATTATTGACAACGAGCCTCTTCGCATCCTCCTTCACAATCATGCCTCTCGCCACATGTCCACGCTCCTTTGCAAGTGCTATCTTGCGCTGTAAACCAATATTTAATTTGTCGAAAAACTTAAAATCTATGATATACAGTGGTATTAGTGAAAGCACACCCACATTTACCTGCCATGGGTAGCTTGCGATAGCCTTAAAAACTTCTGAAAAAGTGTCCATTGAAAATCCCCTTTCTTAATATGCTGCATTTGAATATATGGTATGTGAATATTATAGAAATAAGGAAGGAAATTGGCAATGGGAAAAAATATCAATTTGTAGAATCTTTGGTATCGAAAAGTCCTTTTTCGAGTTTCAAATAGTATTCGGCAAGCATAAGGGCATGTTCTACATTGCGTTGGGGGATAAGACTTGTTTAGCCTTTCTAATGTGAGCTGTAGTGAATTTGGTTCTTTGTTATCACCGAAAATCAGGTAATCGATGGAAACATCAGTGATTTCAGCTATATGAACAAGAACATCCAAATTTGGAACTCGCTTGCCGGCTTCAATTAATGCTAAATATGATGGTGATATGTAAAGAATATCAGCAAAATAGGCCTGTGTCTTATTCTTCTTAAGCCGTAATTTGCGGATGCGCTCACCCAGCGCCTGAGCGTCAATGTTGTAACTATTCATAAAACTTCCCAAAATTAATTTATAATATATGAAATTGTATTAGGATTTTAGAACAGTAGATTTATTGGGAGTAAACAAAAATATGATAACTGAAAAGATAAAGTATAAAATAAGTATGTGTATATATTATGAAAATATTAACTGTTAGTAAAGAAAATGTTGACACATAGTAATTAAAGTGGCAAAATTTAAAATAAAAAAGAAGGACTGTCTACTAACAGTTAAGGCTGGGGATGCTGGAGCCAAAGCAGATATTGGTGTTCAGTTATATGGTGAAGATGGAAAACTTAAACCTCAATTCGGAGCTAGTGCAAAAGCTGAAGCCACCGCGGCTGAGCTGGAAGGCTCATTAGGAGTAAATGTACTTGGAGGTGAAGTTGGTGTTAGTGGAAGTGTAAGTGTTGGAGTAGGTGCACATGCGGATGTGGGTTACAAAGATGGAGTATTCAAATTTGATATAGGAGCTTCTATTGGATTGGAGGGGTTCTGTAGGATCAGAGGTAGATATTGGAGGTATGGTAGATACTGTTTGTGATGCTGCCGAGTCTGCATGGAATGGATTAGAGAAAGGAGGGAAAACCGCAACAAACTGGTTTAAATAGTTCATGGATAAAATAAGTACAACAGGAGTCATAGATCAAACAATTTATAGTGATGGAGGAAATGTTATGTATATTGTGAATGTTGAATTAAATGGTAATATAGTAAAAGCACAATCTATTCATTATTCATCTAAAACAAAAAGTTTACCTAATGGGAAAAAAGTTTCTGTGAATTATTGGGAAACACCCAAAGGAAGAAATAGATTGGTTGAAATTTTAGATGAAAATATTGTTCCTTGCAAGGATGATTTGTCAGGTGATTTGAGATTATTGGCATCGTTTGGTATATTGGTAATTATTGTTATATGTATTTTTATGGTAAAAAATTAATCTAGGATATATTATGAATAATTACCTATTGGAAGTGTAGTCTTAATTGGAAATAGTAAAAAGAAAGTTATGATTGTTGGTGTCTGTCAGAAAGGTGGTCAGGATCCTAATGCAATATGGGACTATACGGCGTTATCTTTCCGGAGGGATATTTAGATGCAGAGAAAATGTTTTTATTCAATCGTGAGTAAATTTCACATGTATATGCTTTGGGATATCAAGATGAAGAACAGATGGCATTTAAACAAATGGCAGATACAAAAATTAGAGAGTTAAAAGGAGAATAAAAAATGAAAAATTTATTAAAGAAGCTTAGTTGTATGGTGTTAATTGTAGGAGTTGTAATTGGCTGTTGTGCTTGTTCTACTAATTCGTCAAAAGCATATACATTCAAGGTTGATACAGGGGATCAGGTAAAGGTTGAGCTGAATACAGCAGATGGATATGATATTACCTCTGATTTACCATTTGTTATATCAAAGGATAATAAAACCTTGAGCCAGGGTACTTTTATTACAGCTGATGATTATGATTCATATGTCAGTGTGGTTAATGACACAGACACAGCAACCGTTATTGACAAAGGAGATAATGAAACATACGAGTATATCATGTGGAATAACAATGATGAGGAATATGATTATGCAATTCACCTCAAAGATTCTAAAACAGGTATTTTAATTGGAAACAATGTTTCAGAAAAATCTGCTAAGGAATGCTTTAGTCGTTTGACCTTTTCAATTGTAAAATAGAATTATTAAGTACGCTAAAATAGCCGGCACTTTTGTGCCGGCTATTTTAGCGTATATTAAATGCTATCTATATTTACTGTGTGTAAATATAGTATTAACAAAAGATAAAAATAGTGACAAAATGAAATAAGAATAAAGTATCATTACAACTTCTTGAGAGAGGGTGTGCGAGATGACGAGAGATGATATAAGGAAAAAGCTCATTTACAATCAGAATCAAATTGGAAATATTCGAACCACTATAAATGAGCAGGAGTCACAGATTGAAAATCTTGAAGGACTCAGGAATAGTTTTAATAGATTGCTTTATGATTTTAATTATAAACATAATATGCAAAACGCTAGAATTTCAGATATAAATAATATGTCATATATTAATTCAAAAATTGTAAGTTCATATACTTCTGCCATGCATGGGGTAGTAAATGGAAGTGAGTATAGGAAAGCATGTAATGAGATATACAGGTCTATTGATAAGGTTAATAGTCAGATAAGAAAATTACAGAATCAAATCAGTAATAATTATAGTTCGATAAAAAGATTCTCTTGTAATATAGATTATTTGAATAATCAAATGCGTTATGTTGGTAAATAGTTTTGTTAGGAGGAACGTTCATGAGTAATTTGAAATTTGACGAGAATTATATCAATGAAGTTGTGAAGTTTAATTCGGAATGTGCGGCTGAACTGGAGGATATATTTACGGAATATCAAAAAATTCTTGATGAAGTCATTCGTTCTGCAATTAAGGAGGGAAAAACAGCAAACTCACTCAAGTTATATAAATCATGTACTAGAAAAATGAATGGACAAATTGATAGTTTGACTTGACACCATATGAAGCATCAAAATTAGGTGAAAAATATGGAAAAGGAAATATTGTACTGTCTGCAATTTCGAGTGTTGCTGAAATTGGTGAGAATAGTGTAAAAATGCATGATGTAATGGTTGATGAAAATAGTAACGCATATGACAAAGTTGGTCAGGCGATTAATGTAGGAGGTTCATTAGCTGATTTTTATGGAAAACTAAAAATTGCAAAAATGTCTAGTACAAAATCTTTACGAATAGTGAATAACTTAGAAGACTGTTCTAAAGGAGTAAAAAATCAGATTTTAGCAACTGAATCATCATTAAAATACACAACTGCTGCAACAGTTGGAAAGAAAATTTCAACGGCGAGTACATATATTGATATATTTGATGCAGGTGTTAGTGCAGTTTCTAGTGGAGTGAAGCGTTATGGACAGGTATCCAAAGATGGAAAAGTTGATATTGTGGATGGTGCGTCTGTAGGTATTTATTCTGCAACAAATGGTCTGAGTAAGTTGGCAAGTTCAGTGACTTTTGGAGTTGTATCTTTCGATGGTGATAAAACAGCTAAAGAACTTGAAGATGATGTTACAAATATGGTTAACAGTAATAGTAAGCTTGTTCAATATATTGGAAATAAAAATAATCCTATAGTATTGCGAGGATTAGCTGCGGGATGTGGCGCAGCTGAACTTGTAGGAAAAAAAGTAGTATCAGGTTTTTGTAAAGTGGCAGAAAAAGCAGGTAAAGCTGCACAGACAGTTTGGACTGTTTATGATGAATTGAATAAAGCATATGGTATGTAATGTAAGGATAATGGAGGTAGACATGTTTAAAGAATTATTGCCGATAGGAAGTGTAGTGTTATTAAAAGGTGGAATTAAAAAAATAATGGTTACTGGTATTAAACCAGTATCAAAAGATGATGATGGCACAGAACAAGAATATGACTATATAGGAGTAATATATCCGGAAGGTTACCTAAATGATGAGTTCAATTTTTTGTTTAATCATTCTGATGTAAATGATGTTGTATTTAGAGGATATGAGAATCCTGAAAGAGTTGAGTTTATAGAATATATGGAAGAAGTATATAAAAAGGGGAAAGATAATCAATAAATTTGATTATAAGTTTAAACATGGCATTATTAAATTATGAATTCGACAGACAACTTGAGCTCGAGAGAGCCGATGCGTATGCAGAGGGCTTCCTGAGAGGGTATAAAAAGGGCTTTGAAAAAGAAATGCGTAAACAAATGGTTTTTAACATGTATGAAGAGGGATATTCGGTCGATCTGATAGCAGATATTGTGGTGGAATTGACTAAAGAAGAAATAGAAGATGCTATAAAAATAAGAAAGAAATGATTTGGTACAAAAGAATATCTGCTATGATGGGAACATAGACTGTGATGGTATAGAAGGAACAAGGCAATACAGAATATTATGGCAATTGAGATAATGCGAGAGACATATCAGGCACAATGGGAATTATCCTGACTGTGCCGATTACATCTCTAATCAATCACAAGCACGTTACAACAAGGTATATCACACCAAGCACCCAGCTTGAAAATATGCCGTACAGTATCACAGGACCTGCAATCCTAAATATCTGACAGCCTATGCCAAATACCTGCCCCTCCACCTGAAATTCACATGCGGATGAGCATACTCCGTTTGCAAAGCCTGTTATAGGAACGAGAGCGCCTGCGCCTCCCCAGTTTGCGAGTGGTGCATACAGGTTTAGCGCTGTCAGTATGCAGCTTATGAGAATCAAAATCATGCTGCACCAGGCAGAGGCTTCGTCATTGCTTAAATCAAAGTATTGTGTGCAGGTATTTACTATGAGCTGTCCGATAGTGCATATGATGCCGCCGAGTATAAATGCCTTTAGCATGTTTGTAGAAAGGCAGTGAGTAGGTGTGACGAGCTTTACATATTTGTTATATTCATCATTTCGTTTTTCTTTTTGGTCAGTAGTCATGTTTTCAGACCTCCTTTTTTATAGGATGACCGTATTTTTTAAATGTATTCATATATGTGATTTAGTTATTTGATTTAGGTATAGTTACTTATAAGAATTAAATATGAAGGATATAACAAATAATCCTTGCCACTTTTTACTTTAAATAGTAGAATTGTAGCAAGGATTATTTTTGCGCGGTAGCGCATCAAAGTAATAAATCACAGCAAAGCATATAATTGCGATAAATAATGCAAGTATTTTGCAATAAAGAAAAGGAGACACATATATGTATACACTTGACGACATCAAGAAAGAAGATCAGGAGATTGCAAGCGCCATCACAGACGAATTTGAGCGCCAGAACAGCCACATCGAGCTTATTGCCTCTGAGAACTGGGTAAGCCCTGCTGTTATGTCAGCTATGGGAAGCATCCTCACCAATAAGTACGCTGAGGGATATCCGGGAAGAAGATACTATGGAGGCTGTGAGTGCGTGGACGAGGTAGAGGAGCTTGCCAGAGAAAGAGCCAAGGAGCTTTTCGGCGCAGAGTATGTAAATGTACAGCCACACTCAGGTGCTCAGGCCAACATGGCAGTACAGTTCGCCATCTTAAAGCCGGGCGATACCATCATGGGAATGAATCTTGACCACGGCGGACACCTCACACATGGTTCACCGGTCAACTTTTCAGGCTCATATTTCCATGTAGTGCCTTATGGAGTAAATGACGAGGGCTTCATCGATTACGACAAGGTAGAGGAGATCGCCCTTGAGTGCAAGCCAAAGATGATTATCGCAGGTGCATCTGCATATGCGAGAACTATAGATTTCAAGCGTTTCAGAGAGATTGCAGACAAGGTAGACGCAGTGCTCATGGTTGATATGGCTCATATCGCAGGACTTGTAGCCGCAGGACTTCATCCAAGTCCAATCCCATATGCACATGTCACCACAACCACTACACACAAGACTCTCCGCGGACCTCGTGGAGGAATGATTCTCTGCAGTCAGGAGATGCAGGATAAGTACAATTTCAACAAGGCTATTTTCCCGGGAATCCAGGGTGGACCTCTCATGCACGTTATTGCTGCAAAGGCAGTCTGCTTCAAGGAGGCATTACAGCCTGAGTTCAAGGAGTATCAGAAGCAGATTGTAAAGAACGCACAGGCACTTTGCAAGGGGCTTCAGAGCCGTGGCATCAAGATTGTATCAGACGGCACAGACAACCACCTCATGCTCGTAGACTTAACTCCGTTTGGTCTTACAGGAAAGTCTATCGAGAAGCTTCTCGATGCGGCCCATATCACAGCCAACAAGAATACTATTCCTAACGACCCACAGAAGCCATTTGTCACAAGCGGTATCCGCCTCGGAACACCTGCTGCTACATCAAGAGGCTTAAAGGAGGATGATTTTGACAAGGTTGCAGAGGCAATCGCCATGATCATCAAAGAGGGCGAGAGTGCAGTTGAGCCTGCAAAGGCTATCATCAAGACACTTACTGACAAGTATCCTCTTGCATTTTAAGGGTTTTCAGAGTAAAATGTTATAAGTTATAAAAACATAATACTTTGGAGGAATTATGATAGACTTAAAGTTTTTAAGAGAGAATCCGGATCTCGTAAAAGAAAATATTAAAAAGAAATTCCAGGACCACAAGCTTCCGCTCGTTGATGAAGTAATCGAGTATGACAAGAAGGCAAGAGAAGCACAGCAGGAGGCTGATGATCTTCGTGCAAAGAAGAATCAGGTCTCTAAGCAGATTGGTGCTCTTATGGCACAGGGCAAGAAGGAAGAGGCTGAGGCTGTAAAGGCTGAGGTAGCACAGATTTCAAAGCGTCTCACAGAGCTTGAGCCGCTCGAGAAAGAGTATCAGGACAAGGTGCTTGAGGATATGATGAAGATTCCAAACATCATCGATCCATCAGTTCCAATCGGAAAGGATGATACCTTCAACGTGGAGAACGAGAAGTTTGGTGAGCCTGTTGTTCCTGATTTCGAGATTCCTTATCATACAGATATCATGGAGAGATTTGACGGAATAGACCTCGATGCAGCAGGAAAGGTTGCAGGAAACGGTTTCTATTATCTGATGGGAGATATCGCACGTCTTCACTCAGCCATGACAGCATATGCGCGTGACTTCATGATTGGAAAGGGCTTTACATACTGTATCCCACCATTTATGATCCGTTCAAATGTCGTAACAGGCGTTATGAGCTTTGAGGAGATGGATGCCATGATGTACAAGATTGAGGGAGAGGATCTCTACCTTATCGGCACATCTGAGCACTCAATGATCGGTAAGTTCATCGATACAATAAACGATGAGTCAAAGCTTCCATACACACTCACAAGCTACTCACCTTGCTTCCGTAAGGAAAAGGGTGCACACGGCATTGAGGAGAGAGGTGTTTACCGTATCCATCAGTTTGAGAAGCAGGAGATGATTGTTGTCTGCAAGCCACAGGATTCAAAGGAATGGTATGAGAAGATGTGGAAGTACACAGTAGAGCTTTTCAGAAGTCTCGATGTGCCTGTCCGTACTCTCGAGTGCTGTTCAGGAGACCTCGCAGATCTCAAGGTTAAATCATGCGACGTAGAGGCATGGTCACCAAGACAGAAGAAGTACTTCGAGGTTGGAAGCTGCTCTAACTTAGGCGATGCACAGGCAAGACGTCTTAAGATTCGTGTAAAGGGCGAGGATGGCAAGAAATACTTTGCACATACTCTTAACAACACAGTTGTTGCTCCACCACGTATGCTTATTGCATTCCTTGAGAACAACCTGAATGCAGATGGCTCTGTAAATATCCCTAAGGCACTTCAGCCATACATGGGTGGTACAGAGAAGCTTATTCCGAAGCACTAGTTTTTGAAATAAATTAGTTCATGTAAATAATTAATACATGTAAATATAATAGCCGTAGCTGCGATTGAAAAAGAAAATCGCGGTTACGGCTGTTTTGTTTTTTCTTATCAGGTAAGGGAAGATTTCTAATGAATTTACAGAGAAGAAAATCCCTTACCAAATACTTCACTGGTGCTCATCACAGACATAAAAGCGTGCAGCTTATTCTGATGTATGAAGCTTCTAAGCTCTATGGCCTGCTTCTTTGTGAGAGTGCTGAAAACGATATAGTTTCTCTCACCGGTGTAAGCACCTCGTGCTTCCACATAGGTGGCACTTTTTCCGAGAACATTTATAATATAATCGCATATCACATCCTTGTCATCGCAGATAAGCATTATGGATTTTCTGAGCATGATATTTTCGATGATTGCATCAATCATAAATGATTTCACAACAAGTCCGACAAATGAATACAGAGCAGTCTTTATGTCAAATACAAAGCAGGCGATGATAATCATGACGAGGTCGGTGAGAAATAAAGCCATGCCAATATTTTCTACATGTGCATATTTTTTTACAATCATGGCGATGACATCGGTTCCGCCACTTGAAGCACCTACATAGAAAAGCAGTGCAGATGCGATTGCAGGAAGAGCGATGGCAAAAATCAGCTCAAGCATTGGCTCGTTTGAGAGAGGATGAGTGAGCGGGTCAAGCTTTTCAAGCACCAGAAGTTCAACAGACAAAAGTATTGTGGCATAGGTGGTCTTAATAGCAAAGCCTTTGCCAAGGAAGAAAAAGCCCACTACAAGCAGAAGCATGTTCACAATAGTAGAAAACATACTTGCCGAGAGCGGCGTTATCTTCGCAAAAACAACTGCGGCACCGGTTACGCCACCGAATGTGAAGTTGTTTGGGAACTTGAAATAGTATACACCGATTGCCATGATGGTGATACTGAGTGTCATTATCAGAAAATTTTTTATCTGTTTAAGCATTTGTTGTTCTCCTTTATGATTTGACAGCTTGTCAGGTATTTATTGCAGTGCTGTGTATCATAGCTTTCTTTTGTATTATTAATTGTATTATTAATCGTTCAAATCTAAATATTTATTTGCATGGATAGTGTAGGATGATGAATGTCTGATGTCAATATAATCCGTTAAATAAAGTATAAGTATTATTTCTATAAAAGATATATTATATTAGTAAAACTAATAAGAATAATTACAATATATAATTGGAAAATTTGGCACTATGAAGGTATACTATAGGTATTGAACGAATTGCAGATTATTAGGAGGAACAATAATGGATTACAAGAATTCAGGTGTTGATATCGAGGCAGGTTACAAGTCAGTAGAGCTTATGAAAAAGCATGTAAAGGAGACTATGAGACCGGAGGTGTTAGGTGGTCTCGGAGGCTTCTCAGGAGCGTTCTCACTTGCTTCCATTAAGGATATGGAGGATCCGGTGCTTTTATCGGGAACAGATGGCTGCGGAACTAAGGTAAAGCTTGCTTTCATCATGGACAAGCATGATACAATCGGAATCGATGCAGTTGCCATGTGCGTAAATGATGTGGCATGTGCAGGCGGTGAGCCATTATTTTTCCTTGATTATATAGCATGTGGAAAGAACTATCCGGAGAAGATTGCTACAATCGTAAGCGGTGTGGCAGAGGGCTGTAAGCAGTCAGGCTGTGCACTCGTTGGTGGTGAGACAGCAGAGCATCCGGGTCTTATGCCTGAGGACGAGTATGACCTTGCAGGCTTTGCAGTTGGTGTGGTTGACAGAAAGGATATCATCACAGGCGAGGGATTAAAGGATGGTGATGTACTTATCGGAATGGCATCAACAGGCGTACACTCAAATGGATTTTCACTTGTCAGAAAGATTTTCAAGATGGACAAGGAGACATTAAATACATATCATGAGGAGCTTGGCACTACACTTGGAGAGGCACTTCTTGCCCCTACAAGAATCTATGTAAAGGCCCTTAAGGCTGTAAAGGACGCAGGAGTCACAGTAAAGGCCTGCAGCCATATTACAGGTGGCGGCTTCTATGAGAATATCCCACGTATGCTCATCGATGGCAAACGTGCCGTAGTTGAGAAAAACAGCTACCCTGTTCCACCAATCTTTAAAATGATGGCTAGAGAGGGAAATGTCGAGGAGCAGATGATGTACAATACCTACAACATGGGACTTGGAATGATTGTCGCAGTTGACCCTGCAGACGTGGACAAGACTATGGAGGCTATGAAGTCTGCCGGAGATACACCATACGTAGTCGGAAAGATTATTGACGGCGAGAAGGGTGTAGATCTCGTATAATATCATTATATTGTTAATAACGTATACATCGTTGCGAGGAAAAAGAATGAAAATTGCAGTATGTGTATCGGGTGGCGGCACCAATCTTCAGGCCATCATAGATGCAATAGATAACGGAACAATTACAAACACACAGATAGAGGTTGTTATCAGCAACAACGCAGATGCATATGCACTTGAGAGAGCAAAAAAAGCAGGAATAAAGGCAGTATGCATCTCGCCAAAGAGCTATGAAAGCAGAGCTGCCTTCAATGAAGATTTCTTAAAGCAGCTTAACTCATATCATGTGGATTTAGTCGTACTGGCAGGTTTTCTGGTAGTGATTCCACCTGAGATGATAAAGCAGTACAGAAACAGAATCATAAATATCCATCCATCGCTCATACCATCCTTCTGCGGCACAGGCTACTATGGTCTTAAGGTGCATGAGGGAGTGCTTGCACGCGGTGTGAAGGTGACAGGTGCCACCTGCCACTTTGTGGATGAAGGCACAGACACAGGCCCTATTATTTTACAGAAGGCAGTCGAGGTAAAGCAGGGCGACACACCTGAGGTGCTTCAGCGCAGGGTTATGGAGCAGGCTGAGTGGAAAATCATGCCACACGCTATCGACCTGATAGCAAATGGCAGGGTGTCAGTAGAAGACGGACATGTTATTATAGATGAGAAGTAATGACAGTGCTGTAAGTAATTAGTATGTAAACACAGGTAGATTATGATTACCGGACAATGAAAAGCTTATATATAGCTTAGGTATAGGAGGCAAAAATGAAGGTATTAGTAGTAGGAAGCGGCGGAAGAGAGCATGCAATATGCAGGGCTGTTGCAAAGAGTCCACGCGTTGACAAGATATACTGTGCACCGGGCAATGCAGGTATCGCAGCACTTGCAGAGTGTGTGCCAATCGGTGCGATGGAATTTGATAAGCTCGTATCATTTGCAAAGGATAATGCCATTGATTTTACAATCATCGGCATGGATGATCCGCTTGTAGGTGGTATCGTTGACGAGTTTGAAAAGGCAGGGCTCAAGTGCTTCGGACCAAAGAAGAATGCAGCTATTCTTGAGGGCTCAAAGGCATTTTCAAAGGATCTCATGAAAAAGTATAATATCCCTACTGCGGCATATGAGAATTTTACTGATGCCAAAGAGGCTCTTAAATATTTAGAGACAGCAAAGTTCCCTATCGTGTTAAAGGCAGACGGACTTGCTCTCGGAAAGGGTGTGCTTATCTGTAATACTCTTGAGGAGGCAAAAGAGGGTGTCAGAACCATCATGGAGGATAAGAAGTTCGGAACAGCCGGAAACACCATGGTAGTTGAGGAGTTCATGACAGGCCGTGAGGTTTCAGTGCTTTCATTTGTAGACGGAAAGACTATCAAGATTATGTCATCTGCGCAGGACCACAAGCGTGCAGGCGATGGAGATACAGGCCTTAATACAGGCGGCATGGGTAATTTCTCACCTAGCCCGTTCTATACCGATGAGGTCGATGATTTCTGCAAGAAGTATATTTATCAGGCAACTGTAGATGCTATGGCTAAAGAGGGCAGACCTTTTACAGGAGTTATTTTCTTCGGACTCATGCTCACAGAGGATGGACCAAAGGTGCTTGAGTACAATGCAAGATTCGGAGATCCTGAGGCGCAGGTTGTGCTTCCTCGTATGAAGAATGATATCATTGATGTGATGGAGGCCTGTGTAGACGGAACTCTTGACAAAATAGATCTTCAGTTTGAGGACAATGCATGCGTATGTGTGGTTCTGGCATCAGACGGATATCCTGTCAAGTATGAGAAGGGCTTTAAGATAACTGGATTTGAGAAGTTTGACGGCAAAGAGGATTATTACTGCTATCATGCCGGCACCAAATTTGATGCTGACGGCAATATCGTCACAAACGGAGGACGAGTGCTTGGTATCACTGCAACAGGCGCCACACTCAAGGAGGCCAGAGCCAAAGCTTACGAGGCAACAGAGTGGGTACAGTTTGATAATAAATACATGAGACATGATATCGGAAAGGCTATAGATGAAGCATAAGGGTATTATTTTTGATATGGATGGAACTCTCTGGGATTCAGCAGAGAATGTGGCAAAATCATGGAATAAGGCCATAGCAGATTATGGCTATGAGAGGGCACCTATCACAAAAGAAGATATGTATTCAGTAATGGGAAAGACAATGGATGTACTGGCATCCATTATCTTTCCTAATTGTACTTGCAGAGATGAGTTAATTAATGTATGCTATAGAGAAGAAAACGATTACCTGACCGCTCATGGGGGAGAGCTTTATCCTGATGTTGAAAAGACACTTGATGAGCTGTCAGAAAGCTATGACCTTTATATAGTCAGCAATTGCCAGCGTGGTTATATAGAGTCTTTTTTTGCGTACCACGGACTTGGCAGGTATTTTAAGGATACTGAGTGCTACGGCAACAATGAGCTTGAGAAGTCAGAAAATATAAAGCTTATTGTAGAGCGCAATAATATAGATGAGGCAGTGTATGTCGGTGATATACAGGGAGACTACGATTCCAGCAAAAAGGCAGGAGTAAAGTTCATCCATGCAGCATACGGGTTCGGCACAATAGATGACGATGTGCCTGCTATTCGCAAATTCTCTGAGCTGCCGCAGGTGGCTGACAGAGTATTTGATGAAATTGAAAAGTTCTGATAAGAATTTAATTTGAAGCAAAGTTTATGAATATGTAGATAATGGGGTTTCCACATGGCAGATAAGCGTAACAGAGGGAGAAGAATTACAGATAGAATAATAGAGGCTTACTATGAGCTGATGAAGATTGTTGCAGAAAACAATCATGAGCGCATGTTTGAGTACTATGTGGAAGATGATGAGGCATATATTTTCAAAATAGTCAACTCTTCTCCGGCTCAGGAGACAGTATATCCGTTTTTTAAACAAAATATTGACACATACATGTCAGAGTGTCCGGCAGACAGCATCGAATGCTTCAAAAAGCAGCTTGATAAATGTCTGCTTCGGCCTATGCGTACTGCATTCCAGCTTAGTTTTATATCAGAGGATGGCAAGAGCAGGCCGGTTGAGATGTACATGGTCAGCATACCTGATTTGGATAAAAAGGTATGTATGGTAGCTGGAGTAATGTTTGATATCAGAGATGAAAAGGGGCTTTTGGACTCGCTGACAGGCACATACAATCACCTTGCATTTGAGAATAAATGTACATCACTTATCAGGCAAAAGGGAACAAAGCTTTTATTTGTGATGCTTGATGTGGATGATTTCAAGATAGTAAATGACACCTTGGGACACAATGTAGGGGATAGGGTATTAAGCCAGACAGGACAGGTGCTTAAGGAGGCAGTTGGAGCTAATGGCATAGTTGGCAGGCTTGGCGGTGATGAGTTTGCAGCGATTGTATTTGGATTAGAGGACAGTGATGCTGTGGATGAGTTCTGCGTAAAGCTGTCAGGCAGACTGAAGAATATTATCTTTGATATGGAGTATTCTGCATCAATCGGCATGACTACCGGCGATGACAGAGAGCTTACCTTTAAGGATCTGTACTATGAGGCGGATCAGGCTATGTATTACTCAAAGAGGCAGGGAAAGAATCGCATATCGTTTTTCAATTCTATCAGGAAAAATGATATAACCGTTCCGCATAATTCCTGCGCTCCTTCCAATACAGATGTGTTCTGCAAGATGTCAGATATGGAGATATTCTCGTACGATGAAATGCCGGACTATATACTTGCAGTAGATGAGGAGAGCCGTAGAATAGTATTTGTCAATAAGGCTATCAGAAATTCAAGCGTTATGACAGAATCTCAGATTGATGAATTTATTTCAAAGCCGTTTGAGGATGGGTTTATTGATTTGTTTTTACGGAAAAAAGAGCAGGGAAACAGAGTATCGGTTTTTTCAGGAAAGGATCATCCCGACAATATAGTTGCAAAGCTTTTAGGCGAAAAGAAGCTCATAATCAAGCTGAATCATAAGGATTATAATGGCTATAGACTGCTTAAGATGATAGATTTGAGTAATGAGTCAAAGCTTAATGCTGTTATGAGACAGATAACCAGCTACAGGTCGTTTATGAAGAATTTCATTGATGCTGTTAATGATACCACCGAAGGCTTGGGGTATAAGAACTATTTACGGCTGCTTAGAGAGTTTTATAATGCAGATTGTGTGGCTGTCATTTATAATGGAGAGAGTGCGTGGGACACAATTGAAGAGATACATATACCAAGTGCTAAGATTATGGCAAAGGTGGTTAATGAATCTGTTTCAAGAGGTGCAATTACAGATTTTCTCGCTCTGTTTAATGACGCTGGCCGTGTGTTTATAAGTGATATTCAGTCAATTGAGGGTGAATACAGGGATTTATTCAAGCGTATGGCTGATGTCAGAATATGGTCTACATCTGCTGTTCTTCTAAACAAGAGGGAACAATGCTTTGGTGCCATCGTGGTTATGAATCCAAGAGCCAATTCAGGAAGTCTGGATTTGATTGAAATGATCGGTATTTCAATATCGAATAGTCTGTTTTATGAGAAGGCGAGGGCAGAGTATGAGTACAGGCTCAATTTTGACCAGGTCACAGGCTTAAGAAAGAGAGAAACCTTTAATAATTTGGGAGAGAGCTATGTGGAGTATGACTGCAGCTTTATGGGAGTATTTGCATCAGATATCATAAGGCTTTCAGATATAAATGAAAAATTTGGGTATATGGCAGGAAATGCGCGTCTTAAGATGGTTGCAGATGTGATCAGGGGCGTTTTTACGGGCTATGATATATACAGGTACGAGCAGGATGAGATAGTTGTTTTTTGCAAGGATATTGATAAAAAATCATTTATGGGACTTGTCAGGATAGTAAGGGAAAGCCTTGATGATCTGGATTTCTCAGTATCGACAGGCTTTAGTTGGACGGACAAGCCCGACATAGCAAGGCAGCTCTCAGAGGTTCGCTTAATGTATGATATTGAAAAGGATGCAAAGCTTAAGAGTCTTGACAGTACAATGAGAAATAAGGTATTTAAGGATGTGGTTTCTGAGATTGAAAAGGGAAGCTTCATGGTGTATTATCAGCCGAAGGTTGATTCAAGAACAGGCATCACAGTCGGGGCAGAGGCCCTTATCAGATTTTTTGATGAGGCTCATGGCATTGTAGGACCAATTCATTTTATCGAGATTTTAGAAGAAAACAGATGCTCGCATCTTATTGATTTATTTGTACTTGATGAGGTATGCAAGGCACAGAAGCTTCGCTGTATAAGTGACAGGAGAGTGGTTCCGGTATCTGTGAATTTTTCAAAAAATACATTGGAATATGCAGACCTCCTGGATCAGGTGAAGGAGATAATGAACAGGTATGATCTCCCGGAGGGGCTTGTTCAGATAGAGATAACAGAGTCTGTTGGTGATATGGATATTGTATTGATAAATAATATCGCGCAGTCGCTGATTTCAATGGGCTTTCGTCTTTCGATGGATGACTTTGGCACGAAGTACTCAAATCTTGAGATGCTCTTTAAGTTTCCGTTCAGCATTGCTAAAATTGACCGTTCCCTGGTCAAGAATCTCGAGAGCAATGAGAAGAGCAGGATCATGTTAAAGCATCTCATATCCATGATTATGGAGCTTGGCATAGAGTGTGTTGCCGAGGGGGCAGAGAATGAGGAGCAGGTAAGGCTATTACAGCAGTTTGGCTGTAATATTATTCAGGGCTATTTCTATTCAAAGCCGGTTACACTTGATGTTTTCACGAGTGAGTTTGTGGAAAAAACAAGGAATCAATTGTGATTCACAATTTTATATATAATGCAGCTGTTAACAGGCGCCTGTAGCAGGAAAGCGGATAACAGCTGAAAAAAAGATAAAAGGAAAGGAAGAAAAATGTTAGAGAAAATCTTCAAACTCAAACAAAACAACACAACGGTCAAGACAGAGATCCTTGCAGGTCTGACAACATTCATGACCATGGCATACATCATTGCCCTTAACCCAAACCTCCTCACCGGATTTGGTGCTGAGGGAACAAAAGCACTATGGAACGGAGTGTTCCTGGCAACATGTATTGCTTCGGCAGTCGGTATGTTTGTCATGGCATTTCTTGCCAACAAGCCATTTGCACTGGCTCCGGGTATGGGACTTAACAGCTTCTTTGCTGTAGTAGTTGCCAATATCGTAAGCATCACAGGCCTGTCATATGTTGATTCATTCCAGGCTGCACTGTGTATCATCCTTATTGAGGGTATTTTATTCTTCATACTTTCAATATTCAATATCCGTGACAAGATAGTAGATGCCATTCCTTATGGTGTCCGCATGGGTATTTCACCGGCTATCGGTCTTATGCTTTTAAATATCGGCTTTGGCTCAAATGCCGGTGTTTACTCAAAGGATGGTGGACCATTTTATGTGATGAAGGATTTCTTCGGTGCACTCACACCGGGACTTGCCAAAACAAATATGACAGATGGATATTCTTCAATGGTGCTCACTGTTGTGACTATGTTCATCGGACTTTTTGTTATCATTATTTTAGCTCATAAGGGCGTCAACGGAGCAGTACTTTTTGGTATGCTTGCAGCCTGCGTAGTTTACTGGGCAGGAGAGGCTATATTCTTTGGAACAAATCCTTTTGCATCACTTGCAACAGCTTCATTTGTGCCACAGTTTAAGGATATGGCAGATACAACACTGTTCAAGTTCGATTTCAAGGATTTCATCAGTATTGGATGGTTTACAGCAATTTCACTCATCATCACATTCTGTATCATAGATATGTTTGATACCATCGGAACACTTGTTGGTACTGCATCACGAGCAGGAATGGTTGACAAAGAGGGAAATATGCCAAACATGAAGGAGGCTTTGATTTCCGATTCAGTTGCCACAATGGTTGGTGCCGTAACAGGTACATCTACAGTAACAACTTTTGTTGAGTCTGCATCAGGTGTAGAGGCCGGTGGACGAACAGGTCTTACAGCTTTCACAACAGGTATCCTGTTCCTTGCATGCATCTTTATAGCACCGCTTGCAGCAATCATTCCTGCTGCAGCAACATCATCAGCACTTATCTATGTTGGTATCCTGATGCTTGGCGGTCTTAAGAAGGTGGATTTCGAGGATCTCTCACAGGTTGCTCCTGTAGCACTCATGCTTATTGCAATGCCTATCTCCGGATCTATCGGACATGGTATAGGTCTAGGACTTATCACATATACTGTACTCAAGGTCTTTACAGGAAAAGCAAAGGAGGTTTCTATCCTTACTTATGCTATTTCGCTTCTTTTCCTTGTGAAGTTCTTCCTTGTAGTGTAGTGTTTTAAAGCTTAGTGATTCATAGTGGTTCATAATGGTTATAGTACGAAAATGCCACTACAGCACAGTTTAATGCATCCGTAAGCCGGTACTGCGTCACTAAGAGGCTGTAAGAATTATATATTCAGTTTGTTATAGACCATGACACAACCGGCTTTTATGTGCCGTCCATGGCACATAACGCCTTGCCCCGCCATCCTTGGCGGGGCATTGTTGTGTGCGGATATAATTCTAACAGCCACTAAGTGACTGCGTAAGGCTTGCAGATACATTAAACTGTGCTGTAGTGGCATTTTCGTATGTAGTGACAATAAATTATATATACAAACATATGTTCTTGACATTTAAACATAATCCATGTAAAATTATAATATGGACAAGCATAATGAAGAGCACATTTATGTGGCAATAGATTTAAAATCATTTTACGCATCAGTAGAGTGCAGAGAGAGGGGAAAGGATGCTCTGACTACTAATCTGGTCGTGGCAGATCCAACCCGCACGGAGAAGACTATCTGTCTTGCAGTATCGCCGGCTCTTAAGGCATATGGCATACCGGGCAGGGCGCGCCTTTTTGAGGTGGTACAGCGTGTGAAGGAGGTAAACAAGCTGCGTCTGTCGAAGCTTATGGCGAGTGGACATGCTGCCGGGACAGTGGAGAGAAGCCGACAAATTGAGGGTGAACAATCTGATAGAAAACAATCAGCAGGTGAACAGCAAAAAAGACTCCAGGCTGAGGACAATCCGGATGAAAGAAAAAAATATGTAACAGAAATTGATATAGCAGAAAATGATATAACAGAAAGCACAATTGCAGGCTTTGATTATGCATCATATAATGCGAATCTGCTTGACGCACATCCTGAGTATGAGCTGACATACATTGTTGCACCTCCGCGTATGGCTTTGTATATGGATTACAGTACACGCATATACAATATTTATCTTAAGTATATCGCACCTGAGGATATCAGTGTTTATTCGATAGATGAGGTTTTTATGGATGTGACACACTATCTTCGCACTTATCACATGACGGCAAGGGAGCTTGCGTCTAAGATGATAGACGATGTCCTTAAGGATACCGGTATCACGGCAACCTGCGGCATTGGTACCAATCTGTATCTGTGCAAGATAGCCATGGATATAATGGCAAAGCATGCCATGCCTGATGAACGAGGAGTGCGTATAGCAGAGCTTAATGAGAATAGCTATAGGCGAAAGCTATGGGACCACAGGCCGATTACAGATTTCTGGAGAGTGGGAGCAGGTTATGCCAAAAAGCTCGAGGCAGCCGGCATGTATACAATGGGGGATGTGGCCAGATGCTCAACAGGCGGTCCGAATGATTTTTACAATGAGGAAAAGCTGTATAAGATGTTTGGCATCAATGCAGAGCTTCTTATAGACCATGCATGGGGGTATGAGCCTGTTACAATAGCTGATATCAAGGCATACAGACCGCAGACCAACAGCATCAGTTCAGGACAGGTGCTTCAGGAGCCGTATGATTATGAGAAGACAAAGCTTATTGTGCGTGAGATGACGGACCTTCTTGTGCTTGATCTGGTAGATAAGAGGCTGGTTACAGACCAGATAGTACTCACTATAGGGTATGATATTGCAAATCTGTCTAATAAGGCTGATCGCTGTTTTGGCAATAATTATGACCACGCAGTAAATAATAAAGGCAGAGACAGTATTGGCGGTAAAAAAGGTACACACAGAGATTATACAGGTGAGATTACCATAGACCGATATGGCAGAAAGGTTCCAAAGCATGCACATGGTACAGCAAATTTAGGGCGTTATACGTCATCCACGCGCATCATCATGGATGCGGTGATGGAGCTTTATGACCGTATCATAGATCCTTCTCTTCTGACACGAAGGATTACTGTGGTGGCAAACAGGGTCTGTGATGAGAGCAAGGTGCAGGAAAGTGAGCAGTTTGAGCAGCTTGATTTATTTACAGATTATCAGGAGAGGGCTAAGGAAAAGCAGAAAGAGGATGAGGCGCTTTCCAGGGAGAGAAAGCTTCAGGAGGCTATGATTTCCGTCAAGAAGAAATATGGAAAGAATGCCATGCTAAAGGGCATGAATCTTGAGGAGGGTGCCACAACTATTTCAAGGAACAATCAGATTGGCGGACACAAGGCATAGCAGCAACCGCTGTGGTTCTTAATCTGATTTTTCTTAGTGGTTTAAAATAGTTACGAAAAAGTATATAAGGAGCATGGCATGGGAAAATATGATGATATTATAGATTTACCACATCATGTGTCAAAGGTACATCCGCAGATGTCTATATGGGACCGCTCAGCACAGTTTGCACCTTTTGCGGCACTTACAGGTCATGAGGAGGCTATTGCAGAGACAGCGAGGCTAACAAACGAGTGGCATGAGCCTGATGAGGACAAAAAAAGAGAGCTTGATGAGAAAATGAATGAGCTCATGATGCTTTATAGAAAGCGTAATTTCAATTCAGACAGTTTATATGACGAAAATGTTATAAACACCATGGCAGAGAACTATTTTGAGGTGACATATTTTGTGCCGGATGAACACAAGGATGGGGGCAGCTATGAGCATGTGACAGGATATCTTAAAAAGCTTGATAGCATAGGGCACCTGATGATAGTTGTGGATGATAATGGTACAGAGACGGTAATTGATACCAGAAGAATATATGATATCGATTTGTGATGATTTTGTTAGGAATGCATTACTTGTAAATGTGGTATAGAAAGCAGGAAATTATAAAGATGGATAAGCTGATAGAAAGAGCCGGTGATGACAATAAAAATAATATTGGTGTGTTATATGGCATCGGTGTAGGTCCGGGAGATCCCGAGCTTATGACTTTAAAGGCTATTAATACTATAAAAGCATGTGATATAATTGCAATCCCTGCAGTTTCAAAAGAGGAATGCTATGCGTACGGCATAGTGCAGGCTGTTTTACCGGAGATAGAGAAAAAACAGATTATGTGCACTCCGTTTCCAATGATAAAGGACAAGGAAAAGCTTACTATATCACATAATAAGATATACAGTGACATAGTAAGTGAGCTTGAAGCAGGCAAAAATGTGGCAATGCTTACAATCGGCGATCCAAGCGTGTATTCGACATATATGTATATCCATAAGCGTATCATGCAGGCAGGTTTTACGGCAGTGATGATAAGCGGTGTGCCGTCGTTTTGTGCAGCTGCAGCGCGGCTTGGCATTTCGCTTGGTGAGATGATGGATGAGATACATATCATACCGGCTTCGTATGATGTAAGGGATACCGTGGGCTACGATGGAACCTGTGTATACATGAAATCCGGAAAGAAGCTTGCAGAGCTTATAGAGGTGCTTCGCACAGGAGATGCTATCAGAAAAAAGAAAATGACAGTGTATGGTGTGACAAACTGTGGCATGGAGTCTGAGCGTGTGTACAGGGGGCTGGATGAGCTTACCGAAGCAAAAGGATATCTGACAATAGTTATAGTGAAATATAGCTAAAATGGGAGTTTACTTTTTGTGCACAATTGCTATAATAGTATAGTGAACCGAATATTTATATATATTTGAATATAGAAAAGGGCTGAAATATCACATGAGTATAGTGGATAGATTTGGAGAAAAAGTAGGCGAGATAGCAGAAAACGATCCTGTCAAGGCGAGGAAGATTTTACTTGCAGGATATAGATTACAGGAAAAAAGATTAGCATTATTTCCGGACAGAAAGCTTCCGGTGTCAGGGCAGTATGTGGCAAAGATTGTCATGAATAATATCATACAGGCACTTGCAAAGCCTGAAAATGCCGCCATGGTCAGTATTTTTGTACCGGGTGAGCTTTTGACGGCGGCAGGTCTCACACCATATTCGGTTGAGGCATTATCGTGTTTTATGGCAGGAACTAAATGTGAGCAGACCTTTCTCAAGCAGACCGAGAAGGAAGGCTTTCCGGAAACTATGTGCTCGTATCACAGGGTTTTTCTGGGCGCAGCATTAAATGGTATAGTGCCAAAGCCAAAGTGCATGGTGTATACAAACCTGGCATGCGATGGCAATATGATGACATTTCCGTATCTCAAGGAGAGATATGAAATACCAAGCTTTTATATAGATGTTCCATATGAGAAGAATTATGACTCTGTTATGTATGTAGCAAAGCAGCTTAGGGAGCTTAAGAATTTTTTACAGGATGTCACAGGCAGAGAAATCACAGAGGAGTCTGTGAAAAAGGCTGTGGACAAGAGCAAAATTGCATCAAATAATTATTACAGGCAGCTTCACCTGAGAAAAGGACATGATATTGCGTCAACTCTCACCAATGAGCTGTATGCGCTTTTCATGTGTCATCTGCTTGCAGGAACTGATGAATCAGTCAGATATACACAGCTTCTGAGAGATGATGTGAGACGTGCACCTGCAGGAGATGGCTTTCATGTACTTTGGATGCACACCATGCCGTTTTTGCAGGATGCAGTGAAGGATGTGTTCAATTACAGTGCTACAATCCATATCAGTGTAAGCGATTTTATAGCGGATGGTTTCAGAAGCATGGAGTCGGATGATCCTTACAAGGCACTTGCCGAAAAAATGGTTTACTGCATTTATAATGGCAGCGTGAACCAGAGAATAGAGGAGGCAAAGGAGCTTGCCGACACAGTTGGAGCAGACGGTGCTGTACTTTTTGCGCACTGGGGCTGTAAGAATACAATCGGTGCATCAAGCCTTATAAAGCGCTCACTCGAGAGGGAAGGGCTTCCAACTATGGTTTTAGACGGAGACGGTTGCAATCCGGCAAATGCCAGTGACGGACAGATTTCCACAAGGCTTCAGGCATTTGTGGAGATGCTTACAGAGCAGGAACGTAATTAGAAATAATACACCGGTTATTGCGTGCGGTGTGTGGATATTTACTATAAATCAATTTCAGAAAGTGGAAAACAGATGATAAATTATGTTTGTAAATATGCTCCGGTAGAGCTGTTTAAGGGCTTTGGACAGGAATGTGCTGTGCTTGAGGAGATGCCGGAGAATTTTGATAAATCAGATAAGATAGCTCATGCGAATCTCTGCGGATTCGGCAAATCAGTCATACAGGCTGTGCTCGAGGGCAAGGTAGAGGAGCTTGTGCTCGTGAACTGCTGTGATTCAATGCGCAGAGTGTATGATATCATAGAGAATACAAAGAAATGCAAATTCCTGTATATGCTTGATCTGCCTCATGAGGATAACGAGTGTGAGAACATAAAATTTGCACAGTCAATTCTTCGTTTGAAGAATGCGTATGAGAGATATTCGCACAGGACATTCGACAGGGAGCTTTTTATAAAGTCGTTTGCAAAACCTGAATCTGAGCGCAAGCCATACATAGGTCTTATGGGTGTGCATGTGAGCAGTATTCTTGAGAAGACAATACGTGAAAATATGCAGATGGATGTGGAAAATATGACATGCACATCCGGCAGAAATCTCATTATTTTACAGAAGGATCTTAGAAATATGGATGATGAGGCTCTCTTTGTAGCATATGCAGAGAGTCTGCTCGGACAGATGCCATGTGCCAGAATGAACAATAATACAAGAAGAAACCAGCTCTTTTTAGACCCAAGTCTTAAGGGCATCATATATCACACGATAAAGTTCTGCGATTACTATGGCTTTGAGTATGCAAGCATAAAGAATAATATTAAGGTGCCTCTTTTAAAGCTTGAGACGGATTTTACAAGCCAGAGTGCCGGTCAGCTTCTGACAAGAATACAGGCATTTGCAGAGACAATAGAGGGCTCAGATGACATGGACCCTACAAAAGGCATAAGCGAGGAGGCAAGAAGAAGGATGGAATCAGGAGTCTACTATGTAGCAGGAATTGACAGCGGCTCAACAAGCACAGATGTGGTGATACTGGATCAGGATGGGAAAATTAAATCGACAATGATTATTCCGACAGGTGGCGGTGCTATGATGAGCGCCGAAAAGAGTCTGGAGAAGGCTGTCGAAAAGGCCGGTATATCAAAGGATGATATTGTAAGGATTGTAACAACAGGATATGGACGTGCATACATCAACAGCGGTGATGACAGCATCACAGAGATTACATGCCATGCAAAGGGCGCGCATTATCTGAATCCCAACGTGCGCACAGTTATTGACATAGGTGGACAGGATATAAAGGCAATCAGCATAGATGAAAATGGTGCGGTCAAAAATTTCCTGATGAATGACAAATGTGCGGCAGGAACCGGGCGTTTTCTGGAGATGATGGCAAGGACACTCGGACTTTCACTCGAGGAGATGAGCACCATGGGACTTGAGTGGAAGGAAAACATTGTGATTTCAAGCATGTGTACAGTTTTTGCAGAGTCTGAGGTAGTATCGCTGGTGGCACAGAACAAGGCTGTTTCTGATATCATACATGGTCTCAATATGTCTGTGGCTTCAAAGGTAGGCGCACTTGCAGCAAGGCTTGGGCAGGATAATCCGGGTGAGTATATGATGACAGGCGGAGTGGCAAAGAACAAAGGCATCACAAATGCACTTGAAGAAAAGCTCGGTGCAAAGCTGTATATTTGCGATGAGGCACAGCTTTGCGGAGCGCTTGGTGCAGCACTTTTTGCATATGAGAAGTGCAGGGAGGCTTAATAGAGGGGCTATAGCAAACCACCAGTTGAACTGGTGGTTGCTGACTTTACTCCATAATTTTTCCGTCAATACTTATTGTTACAACTTGCCATGGTATGAATTTTCCACTAGCTTGAAGAGCTTTTTTGACCGCAATTTCCAGGCCGCCACAGCAAGGAACTTCCATTCGGACAATAGTTACACTTTGAATGTTGTTATTTTGAATAATAGCAGTCAGTTTTTCACTATAATCCACCTGATCTAATTTAGGACAGCCAATTAAAGTTACCTTGTTTCGAATAAAATCCTGATGAAAGGCGGCATAAGTGTAAGCAGTACAATCAGCTGCGATTAAAAGCTTTGAGCCGTTAAAATATGGTGCATTAACAGGAGCCAGTTTAATCTGTACAGGCCAGTTTTGAAGCTTTGATCCTGAATCTGCGGTTGAAGTGGCTTTTACCGGCTCAGATGTTTCAGTTCGTCTGATCTGCATGATTTTAGATCCAGGACAGCCGGAGTGAGAGGATATTGCCCGGTTTTTGGCAGCTATTTTCTTCTGAGCTTCTTTTACGGCTTCTTCATCATATGCAGGTGCTTCTCTCTCCTCAAATGAGATGGCTCCGGTAGGGCATTCAGGGAGACAATCTCCTAGTCCGTCGCAGAAATGTTCTCTCACCAATTCTGCTTTTCCGTCAATGATATCAATGGCGCCTTCGTGGCAGGCAGATGCACAGGCACCACAGCCGTTACATTTTTCTTTATCAATTTTTATAATCTTTCTTATCATTTTTAACCTCCGTCAATAGCATTTAGCGTTTGTTTATGCTAGAATTATAGTATTATAAATACAACTAGTATGTTTGATTTCCAACAGGGAGGAACTATTTTGCAAAAATATTTATCAATCCTAAGAAACAGTCCATTTTTTAAAGGTCTAACTGATAACGAAATATTATCCATATTGCATTGTGTAAATGCAACAACAATTTCTAAAAAGCGGGATTCTTATATTTTCAGAGCAGGTGATATTACCGAAGTAATGGGGATTGTGGTGTCCGGCTGCGTCCTCATTATTCAAGAAGACATCTGGGGACATCGAAATATTTTGTCAAAATGTCACGCAGGAGATTTTTTTGGTGAGCCGTATGCAGCAAGCCAGAGAGCTGTCTTAAATATCAGTGTGGTAGCAGATGAGGATTGTGAGATTATTCTCTTAAATGTCAAAAGACTTCTGATTACCTGTCCAACTGCGTGTGAGCATCATCAGAAGCTGATCCGTAATCTGGTCAGTGTCCTGGCAAATAAGATACTGATTCTGAACGATAAGATCACACATGTTGGGAAGCGAACGACGAGAGATAAACTATTATCATATCTGTCGGCAGAATCTATCAGACATTCGTCGTTATCTTTTGATATTCCTTTTGATAGGCAGCAGCTGGCAGATTATCTTTGTATTGATCGTGCAGCAATGTCTACAGAGATATCAAAGTTACAAAAAGAGGGCTTTATAAAAACAAATCGAAATCATTTTGAATTGCAATTGAGTATAATCAAAAAGAAGAACTATACAATTTAGGCAAGCGATTCAAAGAACACAGGAAAGGAAAGAGTAATTTTAGCTATGAAAAAGAGTCTGAGAATGACAGAGGGAAGTATCTCCCAAAAGATCATTTTTTTTGCAATTCCAT